>Ga0315336_1000277_pt1 | contig 178625 bp, 168 predicted proteins | sample ASW5metaG_FD_204512 | JGI IMG/M metagenome (GOLD analysis project Ga0315336, IMG submission 204512) | Ammonia-oxidizing marine archaeal communities from Monterey Bay, California, United States - ASW #5 | ecosystem: Environmental > Aquatic > Marine > Intertidal zone | place: USA: California... | reverse complement strand
GGGCGCCGCTGCATCAAGGGTTCAAGGCGTTCGGCATCGGCCCGGGGAATCGGGCCCAGATCAGCCGCGAGGGTTTAGGGGGTAAAGAGAACACGCCGCAAGAGAGGTTGGAAGAGGCGTTGCGGGGGTGAGGGAGCGGCGGTAGGGTGGCCATCCTGTCACAGTGGGCAGCTCCCAGATCCGCTGCATTATTTCGTTGAGCAGCTTGCGGAAATAGACTTCCTCTGGCTGCTCCCCGTTGTGCGTAGATAGGCACAGGCCTGCCGATCCTTCTCTTCCCGCCTGTCGGTTTCCTATAAGGCGTTCGCACCCGCACCGAATCCCAACAGCAGCACAAGTCAGACGTGCTAGACTACCGCCCGCATGGCTAATGTGTTTCCGACCAAGACTGAGTTTACGGCCGCAATTGCTGCATACCGTCAGCATGAGACACGTGGGCCGATCTACTTTCTAGCACTTGATCGGATCAGCAAGGGATGGGGTGAAGGTAGCGCGATGGCAGACGGCATAGGGCTTCTCCTGGAGAGTTGGCACAATGTGTTCTACCGCTTTGGTCCGTACGATCCGGAGAGCCTGCGTGCTTGCATCGAGGAGAACATGGAAGTTCTAACTGGACTGCGGCAACGGACCATTCAATCGTTCGGCGCGGAGGACGAGCCCGTGGTGCGCCGATTGTTCGTTGACTTTACGATCGCGTTGAAAGGCGGCAAGAATCGCAAACAGGAGAGTCCCGTTGCCACGGCGAAGGCGCTCCATCTGCTGGCACCTACGCTGCTGCCGCTTTGGGACAACGCAATAGCGAGCGCCTACGGACAGTCTGCGATGTCAGCTCACAACTACATCGCTTTCTGTTCCCAGATGTGGCGAATGGCTGAAGCACTTGAGGCATACCTTCCCAACCCGGATGACCGCCCAGTGCTGAAGCGGTTGGATGAGTTCAACTATGCTGCGTACACACAGGGTTGGGTCCGATTAGCATCGACCTGATGGTGAGCGGCGTACCAAGTCTCTGTGGCGGACCTCGCGAAGAAAACGGTCATACAGGGGATCAGCCGTGTGAGCGCAACGAGGGTGAGAGTCACAGCCACAGAACCCCCGCCGTGATCTCTCGCTCGTCTCGGATCGGACTTCCGCCTGAGGACTTGAACCCAGCCGGCACGTACAGCTTGAATCCGGCTCGCGCCTTGGCGGCGATCTGGGTACACTGACACCCGACGGTCTGGCTCATTGATGGACGAACGAACAAGAATCGCGGCTATCGTCCTCGCCGTACTGGTTGCGATCGTCGTCTGGACGAACTGGAACGGTAGGGAGGATAGAGAGGCGGAGAAGCGCTCCCTTCCTTCTCCATCATCCACAGCCAAGAAGTCCGCTGAACCCAAGGCCGATTTGGCTGCAGACGGAATCGAGTTGGTCGATTACGAGTTCAGGCTGGGAAGTGTCGGTGCTAACTACGCTGTACTATCGGGTACGGTCCGCAACAACTCCCAGCGGCCCGTATCGAGTGTTTGGCTCAAGTTCGACCTGTTTGATGCCAAAGGGAGCAAGCTAGGAACCGTATCGCCAAACACGATGGTGGGGCCTCCCGCGATCTCGTCGCTGGAGCCGGGAAAGAGCTGGAGCTTCACGTTCGGAATAAGCGGGTTTGCGGCGAAAGCGCGCTCGGCGAGACTCATTTCACTTAACTACTGACGCGATCGGCCCGTCGCAGGGCAGCTTCAGCCTGAGTCCCAAGGCGTGCGCCAGAATACCCGCACTTTTCGGCGACGGAGCTTGTGCGGCTCCTCAAGCGGTGTTTAGTTCCTAAATTTGTTGTTTAGGCTGAGTTCTACGTTTCTGGAAGGCTGTAGCTACAAGTCCTGCCGGGACGCCACGCTTTCCGTTCCGGTTGCGACTTTTCTTAGAACCTGTTGTACGCTAACATTTCCCCAGGCCGCCTAGCCTAGGCCGGGCGAAAAGCGGGTTCCCTGACCCGTCGACGGCCCTTCAAGTCTCAGGGTGTCGCAGCAGGGAGCGAGCATGACGCGAGGCAAGCCCAGGGAGAGCAGGTCGCAGGAGAAAGAACCGCGGTGTCCGATCTGCCGTGCCGGCTGGCATAGAAACCGCGAAGTCAAGGTGGAGCAGGGACCGAACGGAAACCCCATAGTCGAATGTCGAGACTGGTGTGGCCGTTTCGAGGTAGAAGGCGATCTCTCGGACCGACTGTCATGGGGAAAATATCCCGTTCGCACAGAGGGGGAACTGATTCAATACCTTAGTTGTCACACACGGCAGAGCAGCGAAAGCGGAGACCTTGCACGAATCACCAACGGGAACTGGCGCAGCCTCGCGGAGCAGCACAGAGCTACGCGTACCAAGGAGAAGTCCAGGCTGTTGCTCCGGCTGCTCGCGAAGCGCGCGGGAGGTCACGACCGGACCGCAGCGTTTAGAGTGACGGATCGTCTACTCGTTGACGAGCCCCACGAGGCGGCCTTTCACGGTCTGATCATTGAGTTGGTTCACAAGCAGCGGATTGTCATCGTCAATGAAGAGCCGGCAGAACCCGGACTTTCTTGGATACCGCTGGAGTATCAGATTACCTACAAGGGCATGGCGAAATATGAAGCCTCCTGCGACCGGCCAGCAGTAAACGCAAAGAAGAGCAGAGATTCGAAACCGGCTAAAGCTGATTACCTGGTAAGGGCATTTTATAGTAGGAACCCACGACCCACGCAGGCTGAAATGTGCCAGGAGTTGGATAGCGCCAAAGTGCACACCCCCCTGAGTACTCGCTGGTCGAACATGCTCTGGAAGGCGGCCTATATGGACCCTGAGTTCAGACCTTCCGTCAAGAAGTGGCTGACAAAACATGGAAAGCCCCCCTAGCCCCCTCATTAGAGTTACCGAGAGTTACCAAGGTAACGGTTTCTTCTTCCTTCACTCCTTTGAGCTTAAACTCCTTATCGGGTTACTAGCAGTTACCGGCCTAGCGGACTGACTATTCCCGCGGGTAGGCTGAGATCGCATTACGCTGAAGCGGTGCCGAACACGAGACTGACCGCCACTAGCACATGCGAGACCGCATCAAATCTACTAGGAGAGTAGGCGCAATGAAGAAGAGAAGTTTCGTAGACCGGTTCGTTAAGCCGTCAATCAACGCCAGCGACCAGGATCTTCAACGGGTCACTCGCCAAGCAATCGATGCCCTGAAAGAATCCAACAGTCCGCCCACGCTTTTCCTAAATGGGGACTCGCTCGTACGCCTGGAGAGCGGAGAAAACGGCGAGCCCCGGCTCCGAAAGATGACGGTGGACAGGATGGTAAATGAACTCGCCAAGAGGATCGACTGGCGCCAAACAACCAGAAACGTCGAAGTCCCTGCTAAGCCCCCTCGGGACGTCGCTCAGAACGTGCTGGCCACCCCCGACCTGCCGTTTCCTCATCTCGACCAGATCGTACGATGTCCGGTGTTCGCTCCTGACGGGGGGATTCAGCAGGAACCCGGTTATTGCGAAGCGACTCGGACTCTGTACTGCCCCGCTCCAGGCTTAGAGATTCCACTAGTGTCGGAATCTCCCACGGGGAAAGAGTTGGCGCAGGCCAAGAGGATCATTCGCACAGAGCTGCTCGGGGACTTCCCGTTTTCAGGACCAGCCGATCGCGCCCATGCGCTCTGCGCTCTGTTGCAGCCGTTCGTTCGTCCGATGATCGATGGTGCCACGCCGTTGTACCTCATCGAGAAGCCCTCTCCGGGCACAGGCGGCACCTTGCTCACAGACATCCTCGCCTTCCCAGCGCTTGGGACCGACCCGCCGAAGATCACGATGCCAGGCAACGAGGGCGAACTGAAGCGGATGCTGTTTTCGGCGCTTCGAGACGCCCCGACGGTGCTTGCTCTGGACAACCTTCCCGAGACCGAGATCAAGAGCCCGTCCCTATCGTCGGCCATCACATCCACTGAATGCGCGGACCGCGTCGTCGGCACCTCCGACACTCTGCGGCTTCCGATCCGGTGCCTGTGGATCGCCAACGGCAACAATCCCAACTTGGCACGAGACCTCGCTCGCCGCTGCGTCTTCATCCGTATAGATGCAGCCCAGGAAGCGCCCGACCAGCGAACGGGGTTTCTACACCCGGACCTTAAGGGCTGGGCTCGAAAGAACCGAGGCGACTTGATCTGGGCGGCCCTGACCATTTGCCAAGCGTGGGTGGCCGAAGGAATGCCCGCCGGGAAAGGAACTCTTGGAATGTTCGAGTCCTGGGCCGAGACAATGAGCGGCATTCTCGACGTCGCTGGGATTCCGGGTTTCCTGGAGAACCTTCACGAGCGTCGAGCCGAGGCCGACTACGGAACCGAGGATCTAACCCTGCTCGTCGAAGGCTGGTTTCGCAAATTCCGAGACCGGAGAGTCTGCGCAACCCAGTTGTTGCCTTGCGCCGAACATCTCGATCTCGGCTCGGAAGAGCAAAGCCGCAGGATTTGCCTCGGCCAACTTCTTTCTAGGAACCGCGACAAGAAACTCGACAAGCTGTTCATTCGACGCGGCAGAAGCAGGAACGGTTCACATACATGGTACTTGGAGAAAGACCTGTGAGGAACGTACCTAGGCATTTGGACGAGGTGGGGGGTGGGGCGCGTCCTCTCCGCTCCCAGACCCTCAGTCGCATTTCTACCAGTACAACATCCACCACCCCCCTTATCTTCCTTGGGGGAGAGGGGGCTTAGAGAGAGGAACTCGCGTTGAGAGGCCACGAGAAGCCGGCAGAGACGCGAGGGGGTTCAAATGCGTACCTCGATTTACAGCCTAGATCTGCCGGACTCCAGAAGGGGGATTGCATGCGTCCGGGTAACTGCCCGTGACGAGTCCATCGCCCGAACCGCGACGGCATTGGCACAGCTGCGAAGCGACTTCGGCACGCCCGCTGTGGAAGCCGCCGTCAAGAAGGCCGAGAATCTCGCGGTGCGATTCTGCGGAGAGTGCAGACGCGCGACCCTGCATGGCGACGGGACTTGCCTGGAGTGCGGGTGCTGGGCGCTGAGTGAGAGACCCAAGAACACAAGTTCGATGGAACCCTTGGAGTTTAGCCGGTAAACCCTGATGGAGCACGCTCCGACCAGTTCGCCTGTCGCTCATGAGAACGGGGTCGACGTGCGCGCCGCCGCCCGCTTCCTGGGGGTGAGCCCCTCGCTGGTGTATGCTTACGTCGAGCGAAAGCAGATTCCCCACTACCGTCTCGGCCGCGCCATCCGGTTCCTTCTTTCGGAGCTGGAAGCGTGGCGGGGGCAGTTTCACAGTGGAGGAATCAATGAATAGAGGAGGTAGGCCGCGCAAACGCCAAGGCACGGTGTTCCAGCGCGGCAATTCGAAACACTGGTGGGTGCGGTATCGCGACCGCGACGGCCGACTCGTCAAAGAATCAACCAACACCATCAATCAGGCGGAGGCCGAACGGTTTCTACGAGATCGCCTGGACGCCCGCGACGAAGGCAGGTTGGCCGCGATGCTGAGCGGCAAGAACCTGACCTTCAACGAATGGGCGGACTGGTTTCTAGAGAGGCGCTCGAAGCCGCCGTTTCGATCGGAGAAGACACATGGTGAGAACTTGAAAGTGCTCAAGAAGTTGCGTCCGGTCTTCGGGCCGATGCGACTGAGCGAGATCACTCCGGCGGCGGTCGAAGAGTACCTTGACCGTCGACTGACCGATAGAAGGAGGGTGAAAACGAAACTCGGAATCCAGCTCAAGGGTAAGCTCAAACCCGCCACCGTGCACCAAGAGTTCCGAGTACTGCGGCGAATCCTGAACGTGAGCGTCAAGCAAGAGCGGCTCGTTGCCAACCCGTGCAGCTTTGTCGAGTTCCCCGTCTCGCTCAAGGCCTCCACCCGCAAACCGCACTACATGGCGGCGAGTGAGCAGGAGCGGATCGAGTTCTTCGCGCCAGACTACCTGAGGGATGCGATCGTGATCCTGGTCGAGACCGGGATGCGACCGTACAAGGAGCTGACGCCGATGCGCAAGGATCAAGTCGATCTCGAACAAGGCGTCGCACATATCCTGGACTCCAAAACGGCGAGCGGGATTGCCGACATGCCGTTAACCGAACAGGCCTGCTTGGCGTTCCGGCGGCGGATCGAGGCAGCCCCGGGGTCGGAGTACATATTCCCTACGCCGAGCACACGCTCATCCAAGCCGTGTTTGGGCAGTTTCGCCAAGGCCTGGGGGAAGACGCTCCAGCGAGCAGGCGTGCCGCACTTCTCGATCTACGAGCTGCGGCATACCTTTGCGACGCGGCTGAGCGCCGGCGGCGTGGCGGATCACTTCGTCACGCAGATGCTGCGGCAGGGCGACTCAGCCGTCTTTAAGCGCTACAGCCAGGCCAAGCTGAACATGATGCGTGAGGCGCTCGGGCAGCTCAATCGGCAGGCAAATGAGGCCAAACCGAGTTTTGGAACAGCAGAGCCGAACTAAGAGGGTTTTGGAACAGTTTTGGAACAGTTGCGTGAGCTAAGTCACGTTGAAGCAGTCCATGGATGAGAGGCCGATATTGAAAGGGAAAGAGTTAATGGCGGACCCGGCGCGATTCGAACGCGCGGCCTGCCGCTTAGGAGGCGGCTGCTCTATCCAGCTGAGCTACGGGTCCGCAACTCCCTCTGATCTTACCTAACAGCTCACCGCGAGCGCCCTGCAAGCGCCTTGATGGCCATGCTGACGCCGAGCGCGATCACCGCTACGGGCCAAAGCCGCCTCAGGCTCACCGTAATGAATCCTAGGTTCGAGCCGAGGAAATACGACCCCAGAACCAGCAGCACGACGCCGCCGGCCAGATTGCCGCGATCGCCGCGTTTGAGGATCATGCTAAGTCCGCCGGCGATCATTATCAGCGGCCAGAAGCGCCAAACATCGCGGAAACGAAGGTCTACTAGCCCGAGAGTCGCCAGCAATAAAACGCAGCCGGCGCCGGCGACCGCCCAGCCGAAGCGGCGATTCTTCTGCTCGACAGCGCTCTGCAGCCCGAAAGCGATTACCAACATCGGCCACAGATCTCGCAGATCGCCCGCGTGCCAGATATCGAGGTTATCGAGCAGCAGCAACGATCCCAACAGGGCCACGAGCAATCCAGGCGCAACGCGTGCTGGAGTCAAGCCGGCGATACTCATCGTGTTTGCGTCACCCCTGCTCGGCGTCGGCTACGTTCGCGCGCATTACCCGCATCGTGTTGCCGCCGAGAATTTTTTCGATGTCGTCGTCGGAGAAGCCTCTCCCCGAGAGACCGTCCACCAAGTTCGGAATTTTCGAGATGTCTTCCATGTCTTCGGGCAGCTGCTCGCTAACGCCGTCGAAGTCCGAGCCGAGTCCGACGTGCTCGACTCCCGCAACCTTGGCGGCGTGGTCGAAGTGATCGAGCAAGCGATCGAAGGGCGGCCGCCCGACATGCTCGACCTTCTCCATGTTGATACGCCATTCGGCCGCGGCAAGTTCCTTCGGTTCGTCGGCTAATTCGACGCGCGCCTGTTCGATCCGTTGATCGAACAAGACCAGCTCGTTGGAGCGCGCCCGATGATCGTCGTCGAGGAACGAACTGTAGTAGTTGATGTGAACCGCGCCGCCGCTCTCGGCGACAGCGCGAATCATCTCGTCGGTCATGTTGCGCGGGTGGGATGCCAGCGCGCGGCAAGACGAATGCGAAGCGATAACCGGCTTGGCTGCAACCTCCATCACATCGGCGAATGTCTTGTCGGAGACGTGAGAGACGTCGACCATCATTCCCAGCCGGTTCATCTCGGCGACAACCTCGCGGCCGAATTCCGTCAACCCCGGGTCTTCGTCAGGCGAGTCGCCCGAGGAGCCCGCCCAGGGCGTGTGGCGGGCGTGGGTCAGGGTCATGTAGCGTCCGCCGCGCTCGTAGAGCCGCCGTAGGTTGTCAAGGCTCGAGTCGATCATGTGACCGCCCTCGATGCCTAACAAGACAGCGATCTTGTCCTTCTGCTTGGCCGCGACGATATCGGAGGCAGAGGCGGCAAGCACGAGATCGTCGGGATGTCGGGCCGTCTCGGCCTCGATCTCATCGATGATCGCATTCGCCTGCTCGAACGCCCATGGCGTAGGCCCGCGCTTACCCGCCATGTAGACCGAAAAGAAGATGCCCGAGACGCCGCCCTCTCTCATCCTTGGAATGTCGACCTGACCGTAGTCGTTGCGCTTGCCCAGGTCGAATCCCCCGGCGGAAATGCGCGACGGCGTGTCGCAGTGCAGGTCCAGAACGAAGGAGCGCTCAATCACGCTCTTTCGCTTCGGTTCAGCGGGAGCGGGAGGCGTCTGCGGCGAGCAGCCCGCGGCGGTAAGCGAGCCCGCCGCCGCAGCCAAGAACTCGCGTCGTGTACGCGGCATTCAATAATTGTACGCGGGCGCGGGCCGCTTGCCGTTCCGGTACGCCTTGGCTACGCTTTTTCAATGAGCAAGTTGGCCCGTATCGGCGTGGCGATCGACGAAGACCTTCTGGGGAAGTTCGACGAGCTGATCCAGAAGCGCGGCTATACAAACCGCTCCGAGGCCTTCCGCGACATGATCCGCTCCGAACTCGTCGAAGAGTCATGGAAGAGTCCCGACGGCGAAGTAGTCGGCTCGCTCACGCTGGTCTACGACCATCACGTGCGCATGCTCTCGGACAGACTGATCGACATGCAACATGACCACCACGAATCCATCCTCTCGACGCTACACGTACACCTTGACCATGACAACTGCTTGGAGGTGCTCGTGATTCGCGGCAAGGCGTCGCGCGTGCATCAGCTCGCCAATGCTCTGATTAGCACCAAGGGCGTCAAGCACGGTCGACTGACGCTTGCGTCGGCCGAGGGAGAGATCTGAGAGTCGCTACTCCTGGCGCAACGCCGATACCGGGTTGATGGCGGCGGCGCGGCGGGCAGGCAGGTAGGACGCAAAAGCCGCCGTTAGCATCACCACTAAAGCGGCGCCCAGGAAGCTCATCGGATCGCGCGGGCTCACGCCGTACAAGAAGCCGGAGAGCAAGCGTGTCAACGCCAAGCAGGCACAGAGCCCGACCGCTACGCCAACCGAGCTCAGCCACAACCCTCGCCCGACAAACGTCCGCAGCACGTCGGCGCTTTGAGCGCCTAGCGCGATCCGAATCCCGATCTCGTTCGTGCGGAGCCCGATCAAGTAGGAAATCACTCCGAACAACCCGGTTCCAGCAAGGAAAAGGCCGAGTGTCCCGAGTGCCGACGCGAGTCCTGCATAGGTCCGCTCGGTGTAGAGCGCGTACCGCATCAACTCTTCTTGGCTCGTCAGGTCGAGTACCGCGACGTCTGGCGCGACTGCGCGCAGAGTCGCCCGCACCGGGCTCGCCAAAGCCGTCTCTTCAACCGACGCAGCGATCAGGAACGTCGCCTCCGAACGCGGCCGTTGGTCGAAGGGAAAGTAGAGGTACGGTTGCGGCTCCTCGTGAATGCTGTTGATCTTGACGTCCTCGACAACGCCGACAATCTCGTGCGCCGTGCGATCACTATCTCCGATTCGAATCGTCTCGCCGATCGGGTCGCGGCCGGGCCAGAAACGGCGTGCCGTCGTAGCGCTGACGAGAGCGACGCGCGGCGCCTCGCGGCCGTCGCCCGAGCCGAAGTCGCGACCTCGCAGAATGCGCGTCCCCATGACGTTGAAGTACCTCGGTCCGACCGAGTTGTACTTGATCGCCATGCCTTCGTCGTCAAAGAAAGCCTTGACCGAGGCGCCGCCACCCGTCATGCTCAACGGCGCGCGCATGGCATAGCTTGCGGTCTCGACTCCCGGCAGCGCCCCTAGACGCTGGCGCAACTCCGTGTAGAACGCGCGGGTCGCCTCGCGGTCATAACCGGCGAGCCCGGGAGAGAGACTCAGCAATAACATTGGCTTTCTCTCGAAACCCGGCTTTAGCTCCAAACCGCGCCGCAGGCTTTGAATGAACAATCCTGACGTCGTCAGCAGCACGACGCAGGCCGCAATCTGTCCCGCCACCAGCACGTTTTGGAGGTTCATCTTGGAGGAGGCTTCCGAGCCGAGGACGCCCTGGCCCCGAAGCACGCTCATTAGATCGACGCGCCCGGCGTGAAGCGCGGGCGCCGCCCCGAACAGGATCGTCGTCGTCAGTGCGACGAAAACGCTGAATGCGACCACACGCCCGTCCGCGGTGAAATCGAGATTCAGTCGTATCCAGGTTTGCGGCATCATCGCGGGAAGCAGATCGATCAGGCGCCAAGCAAGCAGCAGCCCCGCCGCTCCTCCAATCGCCGCCAGCAGCAGGCTTTCGGTAAACGCCTGCCTGATGATTCTTAGACGCGGGGCGCCGAGCGCAAGGCGGGTCGCGATCTCGGGGCGGCGCGCCTCGAATTGCGCCAGCAGGAGGTTCGCGATATTGGCGCAGCAAACGAGAAGCGCCAGTCCCGCCAGCGACATGAGCAGCGCCGTCAGGCCGAGACCGTTCCGTCTTCGCTCGGCCGCTTCGGCGAGAACGAGGCTCGTTCGATCTTGGTTCGTCTCCGGGTAGCGCCGCGCCAAGCCAGCGGCGGCGACACTCGCTTCGGCCTGCGCCTGGTCGACGCTTGCATCTTGGGCCAGCCGTCCCCAGACGTCGAGCCAGCGCGAGTCGCGGCGCTCGAAATCGCTCCGGGAATTCATTCGCCGCGCCCAGGTGTCGGAACGGATCCAGGCCTCGACGGCAATCAAGCGATCAAGTCCGCGGAACCGAGGGGCCGCCACTGCGCCGACGACGAGGTTCTCCCCGCTGAGATGAATCGGCTTACCGACGATCTCCGGATCGGACCCGAATCGTCTACTCCACAGGTCGCGGCTGATCACAACCAGATCCTGCTCGTCGGCGCCGGGGCCGGGTCCCCACGCCGTTCCGAACGAGAGCGGCGTCCCTAGCACCTCGAAGTAGTTGCGCGAAACGACCTCGACGAGGATAGTTTCCGTCGTATCGCCTCGCCGCAACAAGGCGCCTCGTCTGCCGGACGCCAACAGTCCTGAAAACGAGGAAATGCCCGACAAGTAGTCTTCATAGTCCGGGAACGACGAGCGACCTTCGGGAGAGCTGATGGAGGAGGTGTAAAGCCGAACGAGCCTTTCCGGGTTCTCGACCGGCAACGGTCGAAAGAACATTGCGTCGAGCAGGCTGAAGATTGTGCTATTTGCCCCGATCGCCAAGCCGAGCGCCAGCGCCGCCACGATCGTCACGCCGGGTGCTTTCTTCAATCGGCTGAGGCCAAACCGCAAATCCTGCCGAAGCTCGCCCATATTGAGTGTTTCGCAGCCTAAGCGGTCAAGCCAAGTTGCACGTGCGTGACCACGGGCAAAGGGACGGAGCCCAACGGCGGCGGCCAGCCAGAAGCAGCCCTTTCCGGCCCTCTGAAGACTTGACTACGCTTATAATTACATCGGCCCCTCATGGTGGTCGAATCAGAAGTCGTTTTCCGCTACTCCACCCTGCGAGGCTTCATGATCGTCGCGGCGGTCATATGCTTGGTCGGCGGAGTCATCCTTGCTTTCCTCTTAGACCCCAACGACACAACCGGCTACTCGATCCTTCTCGGTATCTGCGCTGCTGGAGCACTCTTCTCGGCATGGGGAGCCTACCTCCTGAGCGCTGAGGTACATGTCGGCAAGACGGCCATCGCTTGGAAGCGGCGAAGACGCAGCGTTCTGATCCCCTGGTCGCAGGTTGAGGAAGTCCGACAGGCGGGCGAACGACTGATCTTTCGATCCTCAAGTTCGAAGATCGTCGTCGACAAGCAGCTCGACGGCTACACAGAGTTCTACGATCTCGTTCGAAAGTACGCCTCCCCTGGCGCCTGGAAAACTCTCGACTTCCCGCTGCGTTGCCGCGCTCGGCTGGCGCTCCCTGGGATCATCTGTTTCCTGGGCCTTTTGTGGATGGCCTTCATCGGATGGTTGGCTGAATACTCTCCGCCAAGAGATGACGAGGAGTTCGCGATAGTGCTCGGAGCGGCCGGCTTCGGCGCCTGCCTCGTCCTACTAGGTCTGTATCTCGCCACCTTCCGCTGCGAGTTCGACTTCCAGCGGATTCGCGCCGGCGGCCTGTTCCTGAGGAGGACCTACAACGTTGCGGATCTTGAGGAAATGAGCCTCGCAACCGAACACATGGACGGGTCGCTCTCACCGGCCGTGGGCGTCATGGCTCCGCTCGCGGTACACCTGATCGAGTTCCGCTTCAAAGACGGCCGGAAATTGAAACTCAGAACCCAGAGAATCTCCGTCGATCCGGAGGTTCTCTACAAGTCGCTGTCGCACTACTACGGGAGCAAAGGCAAGAAGCCGCCTCACCGCTCCGTCAGCGCTTGAGCCCGGACTTCTTTAAGAGAAAAAGGGCGAGAGAAAGTCGAGAGCCGCCGCGGGCGCGCCCGTCAAACACTCCACGAACGCTTGCCGGCGTTCTTTCGCGCTTGCTGGAGGATGTCGCGGAGCCGTTTACCCACGATGAGGTCCTCGCCGGGCTCGAGGGTCATGGAGATGATCCGAAGCCTGTTGGGGCGATTCCGGCGGGGCGACTTCAGTTCGCCTTCTCGCACCGCTGATCTTGGCTGGATCGGTCCCGGCCATGCACCCGGCTGTCGCAGACTGTCGCACCTAATCGTATTCTCGTACGCTGCGGGCTACAATCTTTGCCCGGTCGTATCGACCCAATACCGCGAGTCCTTGGGGATGTCTTCCCACAAGGGGACGCTCAGGCCATAGGGATGGTCATATACGATCTTTCCATTGAACAACGTCATGACGCATTGGAGTTTCCGATCGCCCATGATCTTCCCCCCATGCGTCCCGCGAAAGGCGAAATTCCCCTTGGCCATTTCAAAAACTGCGATATCAGCCGTCGAGCCGACGCTTAGGTTTCCCAACTCGGGACGTTTTATGATCTGTGCGGGATTCAACGTCGTGCGTCGGACGACATCCTCGAGAGGCACTCCCAGGCAGAGAAATTTGGACATCACATTGGCCAAGTTGATGCCTACGGTGACGGGAGTATTTGAGAACAGATCCGCGCTGATCGCGTCTGGAACAAACCCTTGCTGAATCGCGGGCACTGCCCGCCTGAGCATGAAACTTCGTCCAGCGTGGCCCAGATCGAACTTCACGCCTCGCTCCCTGGCCTTGGCAACATCGGGATTCAGCCTGCCGTTCTCCATCAGGTAGGGATATCGGTTCGCCAGACAGTGGGTAACAATATCGCCTGGTCGCAGTTTCTCGAGGAGGAACTCACGGTAAGATCTCGCGGGGAATTCCTCTTGAGCCGGCAGGGGAGTGAAATCCGCCATGATCGGCCGCTCGGTTAGTCGTCCGGCCGCGAGACAGGCGTCGATCGACGCCCAGGGGCCGCGCGTCGCGTCAAACTTCCCCCCATAGTGGCCGGTTTTGAACCCGACGATGATATCGGAGTATTTCTTGGCGGTATCCGCTGCTAGTTCTACTTTGAACTGGGAGGGATCTTGCTCCGCCCCGGAAGCCTCGGCGCCCGGAGCCGCAATATTGAGAAATGAGAGGATTCTCATCCTCGACCGGTCTATGATCTTCTTGAAGTCTTCGAAATTATCAGCCCCCGCTGTCCCGCCGTCGCAGCAGGTGGTGACGCCTGAAGGCAAACAATGGTGATCCGCGATCACGGACGGAGTAACACTGGAATTAGTGTAGTAACAACATATGTGCAGGTCTACCAAACCGGGAGTTACATAGTAACCTGAAACATCAACGTTAGTCTTCCCTTCAGCGGCAGGTATATCTTTGCCGACACGAGCTACCTTCCCTTCCAGCACGGCAACATCCATCTGCTGATCGATCTCATTCGCCGCATCGATAACGTGCCCCCCCTTGAGGACAACATCGTATCGGGGGGCAACCTGCGGGAAAGCAGAAGAAGCCGCCAACATGTGCGCTATAGGCAGTGCAGAAAGGAACTCTCTTCGGTTCATGAAGCCATGCCTCTTCAAAGCGTTTGGCGCGGGCGTTGGGCACCAGTCACTTTTCTATGCAAATTGCTGAGAGCATAGCATGTTGTGCGAAGCAGAGCAGAAGCTGGCCGGCATGGAGGCAAACGCTAGTCGCAGCTAACCGCGGCGCGGGTTGGATTGGCGGAAACTACCGAAGCCCGGATCGCCACCGGCCTCTTCACAGCAGTTGAAAATTTTCTTTTAACTCAAAACAAACTACTTAAGAAACCGAGCCCCAAAAAAGCTTGGTCTGTCGTGAGACGCTGGAAGTGGGAGAGAAACTCGGCCGAGTATCCCATCGTTCGAAAGGCGTTTTTCGCGTCTGGGGAGTCGAGTCCGTCCGAAACCCCTGATCGGCAGGTCAACGGTCTTCGGATCAACGGGCACACGGCAAAACAGACACGTCTCCGACCGCATCGGTCCGGCAGCGGGCTGGGAAGGGCGGAGCGCGAGAGACAGCGAAGATCTTCGCGGAAGTAAGGCAAGAGGTCGCCGGCGAGGCCGGCGGATCGGAACCCCGTTCGTGGACCCGGAAGTTTCCGGAGAGGCGGCGGGCGCTCTTCTCAAGCACCGGTCGTTGACAACGCGGCCCAAAAAGCCTTCACGCCCCGCCGGGGTCACGCTCGAAAGGGCGCAGCCCCCGGCGGGAACGATTCTCAAGCCCAAGAACCATTTCTTCAAACGCGCGCCGGCGAGCGCTCCCGATACCGTCCGCTTACTTCCCCAACCATTTGCGTAGATAGACCATCTGCCCGGCGTGGTGACCATCGTGCAGCGCCAAGAAATTGACCGCGCCCGCCGTCGATTTATCACTGATCGGGAAGTTGCGCTCGAACGGCGTCTGCAGAAGCTCTTCGCCGGCGCTTCCGAACGCCTGCTCCATTGCCGCCGTGTTGAGCGCGCGCTCCGCAAGCAGCTCATCAAGGGAAGGAAGCACGCTCGGGTCCGCCTTTTCCGCGCCGCCTGCAAAGAGTTCGGGCCAGCGTTTCTCGCGCTCGCCGCCAAGGATGTTCGCTACGACGGCGTGATAGTAGCCGACGTGACCGACGATCCAGAGCAACGGGTTTGAGTTGCCTGGTCTACGCCGCAGTTCCTCGTCGCTGAGCCCGTCGATCGCTCGTTGAAGCCAGACCTCGCCGACGCCAAACTGATCGGCGGCTGTTTGGATGCTCGGGTGAATCGCCATCCTTCGTTTATAGCTCAGTCACTGCGAGCGGCGTGGCCGATCAACCGAAACGTACGCGTTCACGCTTCTCGATCTTGGCGTCGTCAAGCTCCATCCCGAATCCCGGCCGATCGCCCAAGTCAATCATGCCGTGGACCGGTTGCGGCGGATGCTTGTCGAAGTGGTAGTAGTGCGCCATCTTGCCGATCAAGAGCTCAACCAGCGGACACGTCATCGGCGAACGCGAGGCGACCACGTGAGCCGCCGCGTGAACGTTGTGCCCGTGGGGGATGAGATGCGCGTCGAAAGCCGAACACAGCGCCGCCATCTTGAGCAGTTCACTCACCCCGCCGCACCACTCCGGATCGGATTGCACAACCTGGATTGCGCCCGCCCGCAGAAACCGCATCACTTCCCAGCGTCCGTAGAAGTGCTCGCCGGTCGCGACCGGGATCGACGTCGAGCGGCTTAGCTCGGCGAAGCTTTCGAGTTTATCCACGTGAAACGCTTCTTCGATCCAACGCGGCCGATACTGTTCGACCGCCTTGGCCCAACCGAGAGCGTAGTTGAGATCCCACCCCATGTACGCGTCGAACATGATGTCGACATCGTCGCCCAGGGCTTCGCGCAGATTGCGCACCATCGCGATGTTCTTGGCGAGACCCGCCGCGCCGTCGCCAGGACCCCAGCCCATGAACCATTTCTGGTGCATGAACCCTTTGCCCTTGAGTTCGACGCATTTGCGGCGCAACAGCTCGGGTTCGAGAGAATAGCCGAGGCAACTACCATAGACGCGTACCTTGCGGCGCGACGGACCGCCGCCGAGCAAGCGGTAGACGGGAGTGTCATAGTAGCGTCCGCGCAGATCCCACAGCGCGTTGTCGACGGCGCTGATCGCCATCATGTAATGACTCGATCGAGAGTGGCGGTTCACCCGGTGTAACTGGTCCCAAATGGTCTCGACCGCTAGAGCTTCCTTGCCGATCAAGAACTCGCGCAATTGGCGATCGACCACAACCGCCGCCTCGGCATCGACCGGACCGTACAACCCTTCGAGGCCTTCTTCGGTGGTGATCTTGAGGTAGCGCGCAACCGTCCGGCGCGGCCGCATCGGAGCGTCCGCGGGCTCTCGATACTCCGCTGGACGTTGATCGTCCCAGACGAAGAGCGGACGAATCTGGTACTGACGATTGGCGCCTTCGGGAGCCTGGTAGCCGCCTTCGAGACGCCAAATCTCAACGTCGCGAATCTTCAGCTGCGCCGGCCTCATTTCCTGTCCGAACGCCAGGGGAGCAGCACCCAGAGCCGCCAAGAAACCTCGTCTCTTCATGGGCGAGATTCTAGCATCCATCCCGGCGCCGAAACCTTCCGGGCGTGCTCATGCGTACAGCCATAAGACGACCTGCCCCAAGGAGGCATCGCAGAATGAAGATCCCCACCGTCGCTCTCGCCCTTCTCGCCGTCAGCGCGCTTCTCGTCGCCGGCGGCTGCAAACGCGGTCGCGCTCCGCTGAGTTACTCCGTTGTCCCGCCCCAACCAAAAACGGTCGAGCCGCCGCCTCTGGCGCCGCCGACGGCTGAACTACGTGTTGAGCCGTCGAGCATCGAGCGCGGCCAGAAAGCCGTGCTGCGCTGGAGCGCCGAGAACGCTCGAGAAGCTTGGCTCGATCCCGAGATCGGAGGCGTGGAGACCCAAGGAGAGCGGGAGATTCAAGCCTTCTCCGACACCACCTACAAGCTGACTGTTTGGGGTCCCGGCGGCGAGACGAGTGTGACGGCTCGGCTGCGCGTGACTCCCGCACCACCGCCGCGTATTGACCAGACCAGGGAAGGGCAGCGGCAGAGGTTCGTCGACGTCGTCTCAAACATCGACGACGTCTTCTTTGGTTACGACGAGTCGCAGATACGACCCGACTCGGCGCGTCAACTCGAGAGCAACGCCGCGGCCTTGCGCAACCTGTTCGCCGACATTCCCTTTGGCAAGGTACGCATAGAAGGCCACTGCGACGAGCGCGGCACCAGCGAATACAACCTGGCGCTCGGCGACGGACGAGCCCGCGCCGTCCTCGAATACCTAACGAATCTCGGCTTGCCGGCAGCGCGCTTCGAGCTGGTCAGCTACGGCAAAGAACAACCGCAGTGTTTCGAGTCGAACGAGCGATGTTGGAGCCGCAATCGCCGAGCGCACTTCGCGCCGGCGTTTGACTAGCGGATACTCGGGAAAATGCTCTGGCGCCGGCGAACACCAAGCGCCAACAAACCGAGACTGAACAGCAGCATCGTCGAGGGCTCAGGGATCACGTTCATCGTGTGGACCGGGGTCGTTTGGAGCGTGCTGGCGCCGACAAGAACGCCTGGCTCGCAATAGGTCGCTCCGTCGTTCGTGCCGAACGCCCCACAGAGGTTGCCATGCTGCAATCCGTCGTTGGGCAACGTCAGGCTGACGGACGTACCGCCGGCCGAGATCAGCGCGGTCTGCAAGAAAATGGTCAGGGACCAGTCGGCCGGGTTGACCGACCACACGATGGTGTTAATGTCGCCGAGACCGAAGGTCACGCCCGTGGGAAGCCCGCCGGCGGAGCTGTTGACCGTGAAATCGAATGCGCTGACGCCGGCCACGCTGTTGCCGGAATCGGTGGTAAAGACGATCTGCCCTGTTCCGCTAAAGTTGCCCGTGACGCTGAGGTCTTGGATCAACGCGGCTTGCGCCGGGGAACGGGCCGAGAACGCCATCATCGAGAAGACTGCCGTCAGGTAGAAGCAGAGCCGGGTGCGAGAGGGATTCGCGAACGCAGCAGTCATGTGGGATCTCATCCGTTCGATTGTAGCCACGGCAACTATTCGACGACAACTCACGGCCTGGTAAGCTTACGTTTCGAACACGCTTCGATGGGCTACCCAATCAACCACCCGCAGATCCTTCGCATCGAGCGCCCGGCTGCTCTTATTCTCCGATCCCCATCTGAGAGAGCCGGTAGCGCAACGCATTCCGAGTCAATCCAAGCAGCCGCGCCGCTTGGCTTTTGTTGTCGTCTGAGCGCCGCATCGCCTCTCGGATCAGCTCCTGCTCGTAGTAATCAAGCGTCATTCCCTCCGGCAGGAAAGGTATCTCGCCGGGCGACGACAGCGCACGCGCCCCTTGGTCGAGCCGAATGTCGTCGAGGTCGATGGTCTCGCCCGCCGCCAGCACCATGCTGCGCTGAATGATATTCTCGAGCTCACGCACGTTGCCCGGCCAATGGTAGGCGGTGAGCTTATCGACCGCCGCTGGAGAAACCGCCTTGACTCGTCCGCCGGTGTCTTCCGAGAACTTCTCCAGAAAGTGCTGCACGAGATAAGGGATGTCTTCCTTGCGCTCGCGCAACGGCGCCAAGTTGATCGGCACCACGTTGAGCCGGTAGTAAAGATCCTCGCGGAAGGTACCCTGTTCGAGCGCCGCCAACAGGTCTTGATTGGTGGCGGCAATGATCCGAACATCGACCTCGATCGTCTTCGAGCCGCCCAGGCGTTCGAACTCCCGCTCCTGCAACACGCGCAGCAGCTTAACTTGCACCGCGGCGGGCACGTCGCCTATCTCGTCGAGAAACACCGTGCCGCCGTCGGCCTGAGCAAACTTGCCGCTGTGGGCGCGGGCCGCACCGGTGAAGGCGCCCTTCTCGTAGCCGAACAGCTCGGCCTCCATCAAGTTCTCTGGAATCGCCGAGCAGTTGATCTTGACGAACGGCGCATCGGCGCGCGGCGAGCTCAGGTGGATCGCGCGCGCCAACATTCCCTTCCCCGTACCGCTCTCGCCCCCGAGCAGCACCGTGGCCCGTGTGGCGGCAACGCGCTCGGCCGTCTCGAAAACCTCACGCATCTTTTCGCTGCGTCCAATGATCGCGCCGAAGTCGTAGCGCCTTCCGAGCTCGCTCTTGAGTAGGCGATTCTCATCGCGCAGCGCACGCAACTCGAGCGTATTCTCGATGGTGATCATCATGTCGTCGAGCGCGAACGGCTTAAGCAGGTAGTCCCCCGCCCCCGCCTTCATGGCCTGCACGGCGGTTTCGACCGTGCCGAAAGCTGTCATCACAATTACCGGGAGCGACGGGTTTCTCTCTTGGATCTTCTTGAGAAAGGCGAGCCCGTCCATGCCCGGCATGCGAAGGTCGGTCAAGACAAGCGAAAACATCGTTCCGCCCTCCTCGGCCTCGTCGAGCAGTACTAGCCCTGCCGCGGCCGTTTCGGCCTTGGAGACTTCATAGCCGGCCGTCTGCAACTGGAGCTCGAGCACCCGCCGCATCTTCAGCTCATCGTCGACTACCAGGATTCTTTTTTTCGCGGGGTTCGAGCTCATGTTTCCTTATCCATCGGCAAGAGAATTCGAAACACGGCGCCGCCGCTCGGACCATTTTCAACGGCGATCGTACCGCCGTGACTGTCGACGAACTTCGACACCATCGCCAGACCCAAGCCTACCCCGTGGGGCTTCGTCGTGAAGAACGGATTGAAGACGTCTTCAATCTTGTCGCTTTCAATCCCAGAACCTTCGTCCGAGACTTCGATGCGCGCGAACCCGCCCTCTTGCGCCGTCTCTATACGCAAGACGCCGCCTTCAAGCATCGCCTCGCGAGCGTTGAGCAACAGGTTGAGAACCGAGCTCTCAATCAATGTCGGATCGAACGGGAAACGCGGAATCGGCTGTAACCTTGCCTGAATCTCGATCGTGGGGTCGCCTTGTTTCGAGCCGTCATGAAATTGCTGGAGCGCACTCTCTACGATCTCATTGAGATCACGCATCTGGCGATCGAGCTGCGACGGGCGGGCGAAGTCGAGAAAGCGCGTCACCAGCGAGTTCGTGCGATTGACCTCGGTGCGAATAAAACCGGTCACCTCGCGCGCCACTTCGTTCTCGCCGGAGACGTTCTTATCGAGGAGCTCAGCCGAAGCTGAGATCACTCCCAGAGGATTGCGAATTTCGTGAGCCAAACCGGCCGAGAGTTGCCCCAAGGCGGCGAGGCGCTCGGAGCGGCGCACCTCTGCTTGAGCATGGCTGAGCTCCTTGTTGGCCTGTGAGAGACGTTCGGTTTGGAGCCGGTTTTCGGTGGTCAAGCGATTGATTAGTACCGCGCTCAAGAAAAAGAAGAGCACTCGAACCATCAGCTCTCGTTGGCCCGCGACAGGCACGTAGTAAGTGTCGAGGACATAGAGCACGTGCGAGAGATAGAGGGCCGAGGCGACCGCCGTCAACAGCAAACTCTGGCCCAACCCGAAGCGCGAAGCGGCCGAGACGATCGGCAGAAGGAAGATCAGGTAATAGCTGCTTTCGATGCCTCCTGTCGCGCCCACCAGCCCATAACAAAGCGTCAGTTTCAGAGCGAACGCCGCTAGCGCGCGCGAGCGCCTGGCTGACCAGCCAAAGCTGCTCTCAGCGATCTGCACCGCGCCGATCGCCAACAGCAACAACCATTCAAATGCGGTATGCTCCGGCTCGGTCAGACCCAGCGCGGCCAGGGCTACGAGCAAAAAGAGCCAAACTACGTCTATTCCGCGAATGTTCGCCGCCTCGCCGCCGGACCCATCGACAGGCTACGATGATACCTGTTTGCGACGCCGAAGCAATTGGATGCGCACCGTGGCCGGCGGGTTGCTCTGGGCCTGCTTGCTGGGCGTTTCAGCCGCGACATCCTCGGGTTCGGCAGCCGATTGGCCGCAGTGGCTCGGCCCTAACCGCAACGGGGTCTACAACGGAGAAATCGCGGCGACGTTTCCGGCCGGAGGGCCGCCGCTGATTTGGGAGCGCGAAGTCGGCGCCGGCTTCGCCAATCCAGTCGTCGCCCGAGGGCGGTTGATTCTATTCCACCGCGTCGGCGACGAAGAGCGCGCGGAAGCACTCGACGCATCCAGCGGCAAAACGATCTGGACGTTCTCTTACGAAAGCTCCTACCGGGACAGCTTCGGATTCGACCCCGGTCCACGAGCGAGTCCGGTCGTTTCCGGCGGACAAGTGTATCTCTTCGGGGCGCAAGGAGTCCTGCACTGCCTAGAGTTCGCAACGGGCAAAAAGATCTGGCGCGTCGACGCCAATAAAGACTTCGCGGTCCGAAAAGGCTTCTTCGGGGCCGCCGGCACGCCTCTTGTCGAAGGCAGCCGACTCTTCCTCAACGTCGGCGGGCCAGACGGAGCAGGCCTCGCGGCTTTCGACAAAGACACGGGCCGGCTGCTGTGGAAGTCGCACGAGGACGAGGCATCCTATTCCTCGCCGGTCGCCGCCCGCTTCGGTGATGAGACGCACATTCTCTTTTTCACGCGCACAGGGCTGGTCGGCGTGTTGCCCGAGAGCGGCGAGGTGCTCTATCAGAAACGCTGGCGCTCGCGCAGCAACTCGACGGTCAACGCCGCCACCCCTCTCGTCTCGGACGACATCATCTTCCTCTCCGCCAGCTACGGTACAGGCGCAACCGCCTTGCGCCTAGAGGACGGCCGGCGCCTCACGTCGCTGTGGGAAGGCGAGGGTTCGCTCGACAACCACTATGCCACTAGCGTGCTCCACAAGGGCGTGCTCTACGGCTACCACGGACGCCAGGAATACGGCCCTACACTTCGCGCCGTTGAGCTCGTCTCGGGCAAGCTGCTCTGGGAGGAGAAAGGCTTCGGAGCGGGCAGCATCCTGTGCGCCGGCTCGACTCTAGTCCTGCTCAGGGAGGACGGCGAGCTGGTGCTCGCGCGGGCCACGCCGGCGAATTTCCAGATCCTCGCCCGAGCCAAGATCCTCTCAGGGACCGTTCGCGCCTACCCCGCGCTTGCCAACGGCGTGCTCTACGCCCGTAACAACTCGAAAATAGTCGCCGTCCGGATCGCAGCGCCTTGACATCCTGATTTCCGGCGTACATACTAGTCGGTATCTCATACCGATCGGTATGCAGCAAGGGGATCAGATGATGACGACGGAACAGGAAGCGGTTGCCTGGCAAACCGTCGACTACGGAACGGCATCGTTCCATGTCGCCGGTTTCGGAGAGCGTTCGCCAGTCCAAGTGGTTGAGCGTAGTACCATCGACAAGCAGATTGAGAGGGCGCTTGGTTGCCTGTCGTATATCGAGAAGGTGCGGGCATGCTGCTGCCAGCGGCCGGCTCAGGCAGGAGCCTGACGGAGCTGGCCCGGCTGCTACCAAATCTCATATTTCGATCCGCCGCATCCGCGGATTCCGTGCTAAACTGAGCGCGCTTTATGCTGGATTCGAGCGGGCTTAGCGAGCGGCTCCGAGCCGCGGACAAACTCTCAACCGAAGACTTCCTCCGGGCTTACCGGATCATGTACTGTTCCCGTCGGATAGACGACCGCGGGATCATCCTGAAGCGGCGCAATCAAACCTATTTCCAAGTTGCGGGCGCCGGTCATGAGGCCGTTCAGACGGCAGCGGGCATGGCGCTGCGGCCGGGGACAGACTGGTTCTTCCCCTACTACCGCTCACAAGCCCTGTGTTTGGCGCTCGGCGTGAACCCGCTCGACATGCTGCTGCAGGCGGTCGGCGCAGGTTCTGATCCGGCCTCGGGCGGACGGCAGATGCCGACCCACTGGTCATTTCCTAATTTGAACATCGTCTCGACCTCGAGCTGCACTGGGACGCAGTACGTACATGCGGTCGGCAGCGCCCATGCCGCCCGCCTCCAAGCCGAGGAGCACGAAGCCGAAGAACTGGACGTGACGCTGGTCGCCTCCGGCGAGGGCGCGACGAGCGAGGGCGAGTTCTGGGAGGCGGTCAACGCGGCCTGCCTAGAGCGCGCGCCTGTGCTGTTCCTGATCGAGGACAACGGCTATGCCATCTCCGTGCCGGTCGAGTACCAGACGGCCGGCGGCAGCATTTCACGGCTGGTGAGCGCCTTCCCCGGCCTCGAGGTCTACGAGACGGACGGGCTCGACTTCGCCGCCTCTTACGAAACCATGGCGGAAGCCGCGCGACATTGCCGAACCGGCGGCGGCCCGGCGCTTGTTCACGCCCACGTCGTGCGCCCCTATGGCCACTCGCTCTCCGACGACGAGTCGCTCTACAAAACCTCTCGTGAGAAGGAGCGCGAACGCGAGGCCGACCCGGTTCAGCGCTTCGCCGAGTTTCTCGAGCGCGAGGGCTACGCCGACGAGGACGCGCTGCTGAGCATTCACGAGAGCGTCGACCGAGAGCTGGAACAAGCCGTCGATCGCGCGCTCGAAGCAGAGCCTCCGCGGGCGGGATCGGCGACCAACTTCGTCTACTCGCCAAACGTAGACCCGACCTCGGCGCACTTCCGCGCCGAAGCCCGAACGACAGGCGACCCGAAGACAATGGTCGACATGATCAATGTCTGCCTGCGAGATGAGATGAGGCGCGACCGCAAGATCGTGGTCTTCGGGGAGGACGTTGCCGACTGTAGCCGAGAGCAAGCTTTGAGCCAGGTGAGCGGCAAAGGCGGCGTCTTTAAGGTAACGCACGGCCTGCAACGGGAATTCGGAGGGCGGCGCGTCTTCAACAGTCCGATCGCCGAGGCCGCGATCGTCGGCCGCGCTCTGGGCATGGCGGTTCGGGGCTGGAAGCCGGTTGTCGAGATTCAGTTCTTCGATTACATCTGGCCAGCCATGATGCAGATTCGCGATGAGTTAGCGGTGCTGCGTTGGCGTTCGAACAATACCTTCGCAGCGCCGGTTGTGATTCGCATCCCGATCGGCGGCTACCTGGGCGGCGGGGCCGTGTATCACAGCCAATCGGGCGAATGCGTCTTCACCCACATCCCAGGGCTGCGCGTGGTCTTCCCGTCAAACGCGGCCGACGCCAACGGACTGCTGCGAACGGCGATACGGTGCGAGGATCCGGTGCTCTTCCTCGAGCACAAGAAGCTTTATCGCGAGACTTACAATCGTTCGCCCTACCCGGGTCCGGACTACATGATTCCTTTCGGCTCGGCGGCTCGGGTACGCGAGGGCAAGGATCTTACGGTGGTGACCTACGGCGCCCTGGTCCAGCGCGCCCAGCTTGCCGCAGCGAAACTTGAGAAGCAGTCGGGAGTCTCCATCGAAATCCTCGACCTGCGATCGCTAAGCCCCTACGACTGGGAATCGATCTCCGCCTCGGTCTCGAAGACAAATCGCGTCGTCGTGGCGCACGAGGATTGCCTTTCTTGGGGTTATGGCGCGGAGCTCTCGGCGCGCATCGCCCGCGAGCTCTTCGATGAGCTGGACGCGCCGGTCGGACGCGTCGGCGCGCTGGACACCTTCGTCGCCTACAGCCCTTCGCTCGAACGTGAGATTCTGCCGCAGACCGAAGATCTTGAGCGCGAGATGGAGCGCGTGCTGCGCTACTAGCAAGTGGCTGCTGATCTTCGCCTTGGACGCCGCTTCAGAGCCGCGCCCGCAAGTGTGCGATTGAGTCCGGAAACCAGCGCCGATATCAATTCTCAACCGCACCCTTGCGGGCGCGGCTATGTCAAGGTCGAAAGAAATAGAACCCTCTACCATGTCCAAACAGATGACCGCCCGGAGTCTTGAAAATTATCAAACCCTGCTTGCTTCCGATGCGCACGGCTGGCTGGCCGACGAGCCTGCCGGAATCGGCGACGGCCTCGGGCCGGATCCCTACGAGCTGCTGCTTTCCGCGCTGGGCGCCTGCACGGCGATGACGGTTCGGATGTACGCTCGCCGCAAGGGCTGGCCGCTCGACGATGTTCGCGTCGAGCTTGTCCATGAGCGCGTTCACGCCGAGGATTGTTCCGAATGTGAGAGTGCTAAGGCCCGAATCGACCGCATCACGGTTCGGGTGCAGGTTGAGGGCGCGCTCGACGACGCGCAACGGGCTCGGTTACAGGAAATCGCCGGGCGCTGTCCGGTTCGCAGGACGCTGGGAGGACCGATCCAGATCGTTGAGGGATGAGAACATTAAACTACCCCGATATCCGAAACCTTGCAACGCCCGACGTATCGGCGTAAGATTGTTAGGGTAGCGGGGTTTCGACCTCTAGATTCTCGAAAATTCTCAAGTATGAGTATCGAAGTCAAGACTCTGACCGAACGTGACGAGGGCCGAGAGGTCGTCTTCGCGCCGCCGTGGGGACCAGCAGAGGAAGGCGTCATCGACTCCTGGAACGAGCGCTACGTCTACGTGCTCTATCGCCGCCAGTCTGAGGCCCACGCCACTAGCCCTGACTACCTCGAGTTCGCCAGAAAATAGCTGGCAGAAAAGCGCTTGCTCAGACCCTAGACTACGGGGAACAGGCAGGAAATCCAGCCCCCGACAAGCTCGAACGGAAGGGTAAGCATAGCGACGAAGTCCGGACGAGCGGCGGCAGCCGCACTCGCTCCCGTTTTCCCGGAATAGACAGTCATCGCCTCGCTCGAGCTGGAAGGTTGAAACGCCATCGCGACCAGCAGCGCGAGCGTGGGGATCATCAACATCATCGCTAGGCGTCTCATCCGCTTTCGTCTCCAGCCTCTAATCAGACGTTCGAGTGCGGCGGGAGGTTAGTTACCGAAAAAACGAGAGGCTCCGCTTTCGTTACCATGGAAGCGGCTCGCCCACGCTTCTTCGAATGCCCTCACTGCCGCTGATCTCGGCCGTCGTCCCCGCCTTTAACCCCGAGCCGTTCCTGGAAGAGACTCTCGCTTCCATCGAGGCGCAGAGCTATCCGCACTGGGAAGCGATCGTCGTCGACGACGGCTCGGACCGTCCTGAAAGCCTCGCGATCCTGAAGCGCATTGAGAAGCGCAACGACCCTCGCATTCGGGTCATTCGCCAAGCGAACGCCGGCGCTGCCGCGGCGCGCAACGCCGGGTTTCGAGCGGCAAACGCCGCCTACATCGTTCCGATCGACGACGATGATCTCCTCGAGCCGGAGATGATGACAGCGTGCGTGAAAGAACTCGTCGCTCACCCCGAGGCCGGCTTCGTCTATTTCGACTATCGCGTCTTCGGCAACAGCAACTACATCGAGCGGCCTGGCGAGTTCGATCTGTATCGGCTGACGCGCGAGAACTTCCTGCCAAGCTGCTGCATGATGATGCGCTCAACGTGGGAGCAGGCGGGCGGCTATGACGAGTGGCACCGCTGGAGCTATGAAGACTGGAGCCTGTTTCTCGCAATAGGCAAGCGCGGTTTCCATGGACGCTATCTTCCGCAACCGCTCTATTGCTATCGCCGTCACGCGAGCGGGCTACACGAGGTCGGCCTTGAGCGCCACGAGGCGAACTGGGCGCACATGCGCGAGGTTCACGCCGACCTGCTGGTCGGAGAAGGCCGACTCGAGTTGAAACGCCGCTCGGCGCCCTCGATCTGCGTCGTGGCGACGAGCGGCCGCCCGCCTGATCTCTCGAATCAGACTCTTCGTGATTTCCAAACAGTCGAAGCGAAAGATGAGGCTACAGCGCTCAACGCCTCGTCTGCCGACGCCTTTTTATGGCTGGCCGGCGATCAGCCGCTGCAACCGCGTGCGCTGGAGGAGTGCGTCTGGGCTCTGAGCGAAGCCGACTGGGTTAGCTGGCGCGACACGGGCGACGCGCCGCCGCCCTCGCTGGCCCGTTGCGCCGGTCCGCTGGGCGTCTCGCGCGCCGCCATGGGGCAGCCGGAGCCGAAACAAAGCGGCGTCGTGCGCCGATTGCCGTGGAAGTGCCGCACCTCGAAAGGAGCGCGATCCGTACCGAGCGATCATGCGGCAGACGATGAAAATCCGGCCGCGCGCCAAACTGTAACGGCTTCTGAGTCGACCGGTGCGATCGGCACGATCCGTCGTCACCTCGAGAACGCTGAACTGCTCTCAGCCGAGGCCTGGCTGCGCCATCCGATGCGTTCGACCGTCCGGCTGATTCCGTTGCGGTGGAAGGAGCGCATCAATCAAGCCGCCGGGCGCCGAGTCTTCGACCTGAGCTTCTATCTCAAATTCCAGCCACGCTCGGTGCTCGCCGCCGGAAAGCTGATCGAGCCGCTTGAATACATCGTTAGGCCAGCGGCTGCCGGAAAGAAACGCTTAGCGCTGATCACGCCGCATCTCGGCGTGGGCGGCGCCGAGAGCGTACTGCTCGAGCTTGCCGGTCAGGCGGACCGCGATCGCTTCGAGACGATCCTGATCGCCGCGCATTCTCAGGATCGGCGATTGAAAAGCCGCTGGGCTGGCACGGTCGATTGGATCGTCGACTCGGAGCAGCTTGTCGATACCGAAAGCGTCTCGCGCTTACTGCTCTCGACACTGCTCGCCTGGGAGGTCGACCTCGTCGTGCTGCAGAACGCGCCGGCTGCCTACTCCATCTTGCCCGCGCTTAAAGAGAAGCTCCCCGGGGTGAAAACGGCTGACATTCTACACGCTGTCGACGAGCAGTGGGATCTGTTCTCGGCGACGGCGGACGTCGAGGAGCATCTCGACCGCCGCGTAGTGATCTCTGAGCAGGGGCGGCGGCGGCTCGGAGACCTGGCGACTCCGGACGAGAAGGTTCGATTGATTCCGAACGGAGTCGATCTGAGGCGTTTCGACCCCAAGCGTTTCGACCCCTCAGCAGAGCGCGCAAGACTCGGCATTCAAGAAGACTCGGCCATGCTGCTGTTTCTCGGTCGGTTAGACGCCGTCAAGCGACCTCTGCTGCTGCTCGACGTCAAGCGCGAGTTGCGCCGCTTGGCGCCGAAGCTGCGGCCGATGTTCGTCGTCGCGGGCGACGGGCCGGAAGGCAATGCTTTGCGCACTAAGATCGACGGCCAACGACTTAGAGCGAGCTTCCGCTTGCTGGGACACGTCGACGACCCGGGTCCGCTGCTCGGAGCCGCGGACCTACTGCTCATCCCCTCGCGCGGCGAAGGCGTCCCTCTGGCCGCGCTGGAGTCCATGGCGATGAAAACTCCCGTGATTGCAACCCGCGCCGGAGCGATGGCAGAAGCCGTCGCCGCCGACCGCGGCGCGCTCGTTGACCCAGGCGCCTACGAAGAAACTCGCATAGCGCAGTCCGTCGCTGATCTGCTCACGGACCGAGAAGCGCTGCATGAGGCGGGAAGCAAGGGGCGGCAGTTTGTCGAACGAAAACACTCGCTCGACGAAGCCCGACGAGAGTACGCCGCGCTGCTGCACGAACTCGCCGGTCCCGACGACCCTAGCCCGGACTTCTCACCACCTGACGACCAAAGCACATGATAGGCACGCCAATACTGCGTTGCGTTTGCTCGTCGTGCTCGACGTACTGTCAAGTACGCCTGTGCGCGCCAAGCGACACGCGCCTTGTCTTGACTCACCTCTCACGCACTTGGCCTCGCCACGTGGTGGGAAGTCCGGGCTTGCCCTGCGGGGTGAACACCAGCCAGCCCGGCCCGAAGACGTGCGTTCGTCAAGGCTGGGGTGTCATTTCCCGCCGCTCCTCGACCAGACGCAGGAAAACGTTCTCTAGGCCGAATGCGATCGGGCGCACGTCAGCCGTTGGATCGAGCAAGGCACGAATCTCGGCTTCGCCGGATTCATCCTCGGCGGTGACGTTGAGACATTCGCCGAACAGAGATACGTTGACGTGGCCGAACGGGGCGCGCAACGCCCGTAGCGCGGCGAATGGATCTTTACAGCGAACTTCGAACAAAGAGCCTTCCATGCGTGACTTGATCTCGCGCGGAGACCCCTCGGCGATCAGCTCTCCATCAGCCATGAAGCCGAGCCGGTTGCATTGTTCAGCCTCATCGAGATAGTGGGTGACGACGAGGACGGCGTCGCCGCGATCAGCAAGCTCGTTGATGCGGCGCCACATCGCGCGGCGCGCCAGAGCGTCTACGCCTGAGGTCGGCTCGTCGAGCATGACGACCTCGGGCTCGTGCATGACCGCGGCGCAAAAGGCAATACGTTGCTTCCAACCGTCGGGAAGCTCCGCGGTCACGGCCTCCTCACGACCGGCAAGGCCCGAGCTCTCGAGCGCCCAACGTTTGCGTGCTTCGCGCAAACGCGGTGGAACGCCATAGAGCGCGGCGTAGAAATCGAGGTTTTCTCCTACTGAAAGGTCGTCGTAGAGGCTAAACTTCTGCGACTTGTAGCCTATGCGCGAGCGGATCGCCGCCGAACGTAGCCGCTTTGTATGACCGAGCAAGGAGACGCGTCCCTGAGTAGGCGCGAGGAGGCCGCAGATCATCTTGATGGCAGTCGTTTTTCCGGCTCCGTTCGCCCCCAACAGTCCGTAGATTTCGCCTTGCCGAATCTCAATACTGACGTCGTTGACGGCGGTGAACGAGCCGAAGCGTTTGACCAGCCCGTAAGCGCCAAGAGCGACTTCGGCCTCGCCTCGATGAGCCAGCGGCTCAGGAAAAGGCGGCTCCGGCTCGGAACCGCGCATCTCGTGAAGCCTCGCCACAAATGCGTTTTCTAGAACGGGCTCCTCGGCGGAGATCGATTCTACATCCGGGACGACTTCACGGATGCGATCCTCAACAGCAGCTCCCTTCGGGGCCAGCACGTCTAGGCGATCGCCGAACCGCTGCACGTCCAAGGCCCAGTCGGCCCCTCGTAAGGCTTGTGCGGCTTGGCGCAGGCCCGGCGCGTGGACCTCGAAGCGGGTCGCCTTGAGCTCGGTTCGGATCTCGCGCGGCGATCCGAGCTTGAGTAGCTTGCCGGACTCGAGGAACGCGACGCGGTTGGCGCGCTCGGCTTCGTCGAAGTAGGGTGTTGCGACGATAATGCTCAGCCCTTCGTGGGCGAGCTCGATCAAGGTCTCCCAGAATTCTCGGCGGCTCAGCGGATCGACGCCCGTAGTCGGCTCGTCGAGCAACAGCAGCTTCGGCTCGGAGATCAGCGCACAAGTCAGCGCAAGCTTTTGTTTCATACCGCCCGAGAGCCTGCCGGCAAGGCGGGAGCGGAAATTGATCAGCCCAAACTCGCTCAGACGCTGCTCGGAGCGCTGCTCGTAGAGCTCGTCGGAGACCTCACAAAGCCCGGCTGAATAGCGCAGATTCTCCTCGATACTGAGGTCTTCGTAGAGAGTGAACGGCTGCGTGAGATAGCCGACTTCGAGGCGGCTATCTCGTGCTCTGCGGCCCAGCACCTCGACCTTGCCCGAGGTCGGTTCGAGCACGCCGGCGAGGATCTTGAAGGCGGTCGTCTTGCCCGCTCCGTCGGCGCCGATGAAGCCAAAGATCTCTCCGCGGCGCACGGTGAGCGATACGTCGTCGATGGCCCGGACCGGCTCGCGTCCCGCCGGATGGTAGACCTTGACGAGATTCTCGACGCGGACGGCGTCCATTACGGGTCTGAGCGTTCCGAGATAAGGATGCGTCCGTCAGCCGGCATGCCGATTTTGGCGCCGCCGTCGGCGACCGTGATCGAGAGCTTGACGCCAACGACCTGACGCACTCGATCTTCGCGGAAGTAAGTGTTCTCGGGGGTAAACATCGCCTCGGGGTCGACCCGCAATACCTTGGCGGCGAGCGGCGTCTCAGGCGCGGAATCGAGGAAGACCTCGGCGCCCTGGCCGACCTTGACCAGGCCGATGCTGCCCTCGGGAATGAAGCCCCGCAAATAGAGCTGCTCCGGGTCGACGAGCGTCAAGAGCGGCGCGCCGGGACCGACGAACCCCCCGGGTTCGACGGCGCGAGTAAGGATGCGTCCGTTGAAAGGCGCGCGGACGACCAGGTCGTCCACGTTGGCGCCTGCTTGCGCTACGACGGCCTCGGCGGCTTCGACTTGCGCGGCCGCGACGAGCACGGCGCCTCGCACTTCTTCGAGTTGCGCTGCGAGCGCCGCTCGTTCGGCGTCAACGATCGCGGGAGTCTTCAATGCGGACTTAGCGCGGTCAACAGCTCCTTGTGCGGCCTCCTCCTGCTTGCGCGCCGCATCGAGCGCAGAGCGCACGGCATCGACGCCAGTGGCCGATTGCTCGGCGATCTGCTTCGGGACCGCTTCCTTCTCCGCGAGAGCAGCGTAGCGACGGGCGTCGGCCTCGGCTTGCTTCAGCTCCGCCTCGACCTTCTTGCGGCCTGCCTCGGCAGCCTGCTTCATCGCCTCGGCCTCTTTGACCAGTCCCAGCGAGTCTTCGTCGGCCTGGTCGCGCACCAGCGCGAGCTGGCTCAGCCGCCGCTTGATGGTCGGGATGCGGAGACGCGCCGCGGCAAGCTGCTGTTGCGCCGTCTTGAGCGAGGCCACGGCCTGATTTCGCTGGGCTTCGATCTGATCACCCGAGAGCCTCACCAAGACCTGTCCTTTCTCGACCAGTTCGCCTTCGCGCACGGTCACTTCTTCAACTCTTCCCGGCACGGCGGCCGAGAGGTTGGCTACATCGCCTTCGATGCGACCGCTGACAAAGACCTCGTCGGACGAGACGGCGAGATCCTGGCGGCAAGCCGCAGAGAAGAAAAGGGAGAGAACCGCGGCGGCGGTAAGGCTGCTGGATGAGAAGCTCACGAGGAAGGATTTCATGCGTGCTCAGCGCCGATAGACCTTCTCGGCTTGGCCGAGCGCCTTATGAAGCTGGACGCGGGAGACGTTCAAATTGTACAACGCCCGGATACGATTTCCCTCTGCGCGGGTCAGACGATCTTGCGCGGCGACCACCTCAGAGTTGTCGGCAACGCCCTCTACGAAACGAGCTCCGGCAAGATCAACCTCTTCGCGCGCCAGCTCAATGCCGGCGCCGGCAACCTCTACTTGCCGCAGCGCCGAGGCTACGTAGCCGTGTGCGGTGAGCGCATCAGTTTCGATCTCGTTACGCAACGTCTCGTGTTGCGCATTAAGCGCGGCGATCTGGCTCCGAGCCGCCCTTTCCTCGGCCCCGGCGCGGCCGCCGAAGTAGATCGGCATTTCGAGGTTGCCCTGAATTCTATAGGTGCTGACGTTATGAGCCAAGCGTTGGCCGCTTTGGCCAAAGTCCGCATAGAAGCTCACTCGCGGCGTCCGCAAGCCGGAGGCGCTCTTGAGATCGAAGCCGGCGGCTTCGATCCGCGTCGCGATCGCTTGATAGTCGGTGCGATTCGTAAGAGCGGTGGTAACCACCTCGGACTCGCCTGGAACGCTTGTGTCATAGAACCGCTCGATGTCCGCTAACTCGAACTCGGCCGTCGGCTGAGCGGAGGCCGCGGCAGCTATGCGCAACTTAGCGGCCCGCAGGGCGGCTTCCGCCTCGAAGAGCGTCTGCTCGAGGTTGAGCGATTGCTGCTGGGCCCTGCGTTTGTCAAGCCCGCTGGCAACGCCTTGCTGGAAGCGATCGACGGTGATGGTGTGAAACTGCCGTGCGAGCGTGAGCTGCTTGCGCAGCGTCGCGGCCGTGGCTTGCGCACGCAGACCTTCGACGTAAGCGATCGCGACCTGAGCAGCCACTAGCTCGCGAACGTTCGAGGCTTCCGACGTCGCCGCTTCGCCGCGTAGCTTTTCAGCTCGATGATGATTGTGCACCGGCGAATTGAAAAGCTGCTGCACGACTACCGCTCGCGCGTCTAGGCGATCGTAGGGACCAATGCGGCGCGGGACCGGGCCGCCGATCTCAGGAAGCGTGCTATTCGAGAGCCCGAACGCTTCGAGGTTGGAGGTCAACATGGCTCGATGCGCGGTAATGCCGAAATGCGGCAACCTCTCGGAGTTCGCCAGATCCCGAACCGCAGCGGCGCGGCGCGCCGAAGAGTCGGCCAAACGCAACGCCGGCGAGTGCTGGAAAGCGATCGTGAGCGCCTCCGCCAGCGTGAGGCGGGCGGGCATTCGCGGCCGCTCATCGGCGGAAGCAAAAGACGCGAAGAGAGTAAAGACGGTGAGTCCGATAGCGGCAAAACGAATCATCGACGAGGCTCCTTCCTATTTCAAAGGGTACGACGAAAACAGCGCCGGCGGGGCCCTTCGCCCCGCCGCGCTAGAATGGTCGAACCCTTGACCTGTTGACCCGCGATGAAATTTTTCTTGCTACTGCCGCTTCTTTTTACAGTCGCGACCTCGGCGGCTCAGGAATACGCATTGGGGCCGGACTCAGCGCGCCAGACCGGCGTTCCCGAAGGCAAGGTCACGCAACACGAATGGCGCAGCGACGTCTTTCCCGGCACAGTGCGCGACTACTGGATCTACGTTCCGGCGCAATACGCCGGTTCGAAAGACGCGGCGCTGATGGTGTTCCAAGACGGAGGAGGGTTCGTCAACCCGGAACGGAACTGGCGCGCGCCGATCGTCTTCGACAACCTGATCCATCGCGGCGAGATGCCCATCACGATAGGGATCTTCGTCAATCCAGGCGTCATGCCCGCGCTCAAGGATGAGTATCGTGAGCGCTATAACCGCAGCTTCGAGTACGACGCACTGGGCGACCGCTACTCGCGTTTTCTGATCGAGGAGCTATTGCCCGAGATCGAGAAGGAATACCGAATCTCCGACGATCCGAACGACCGGGCGATCGCCGGTTCGAGCTCCGGCGCGATCGCAGCCTTCACCGTCGCTTGGAATCGTCCTGATTCGTTCCGGCGCGTATTGAGCTTTGTCGGCAGCTACAACAATCTGCGCGGCGGTCAAGACTACCCGTCGCTCGTTCGTAAGACCGAAGGGAAGCCGTTGCGGGTTTTCTTGCAGGATGGACGGAAGGACCAGTCGATCTACGGCGGCGACTGGAAGACGGGCAACCTGGCGATGGCTTCCGCGCTGGAATACGCCGGCTATGAGCTGCGCGTCGTAATCGGCAATGAAGGGCACAACAGCCGGCACGGATCGGCGATTCTCCCAGACGCGCTGCGTTGGCTCTGGCAAGCGCATCCCGAACCGGTTGGCCGCCCGAAACCGATCGGTCCTAGGCATACGGTGTCGGAGATCATCGACCCAAACGAAGAGTGGGAAGTCGTCAGCTCAGGACACAATCTGACCGAGGGACCGGCGATCGACCGCGAAGGAAACGTGTACTTCACCGACCTGCGCGAGAGCAAGATTCATAAGATCTCGACCAACGGCAAGGTCAGTTTGTTCAAAGAAGATACGGGCAACGCGAACGGCCTAATGATCGGACCCGACGGACGGCTCTACGCCTGCCAGAACGGACGCAAGCGAATCGTCGCCTACTCCACCGAAGACGGCTCGGAAACCGTGATCGCCGAAGACGTTGGCTCAAACGACCTAGCAGTCACAAGCGACGGGCTAATCTACTTCACCGACTTCGGCAACAAGCGGGTCTGGCTGATCGACGAGGACGGTAGGAAGCGGGTTGTCCACGAGGGCATCGGCAGACCGAACGGAGTGATCCTCTCGCCCGACGAGTCGCTGCTGATGGTCGCCGACTACGGCGGACGCTTTGTGTGGTCGTTTCAGATCCAGCCCGACGGTTCGCTCGCCAACGGGCAACCTTTCTACCATCTGGAGATTCCGGGCGAATCGGACAATACCGCGGCCGACGGCATGACGCTCGCCGGCAATGGCTTTCTGTTCGTCACTACGAATCTGGGCTTGCAGATCTGCGACCAGGCCGGACGCGTCAATGCAATCCTTCCATCGCCCCAACCTGGGCCGCTGACGAACGTGATCTTCGCGGGGCCCGAGATGCAAACGCTCTATGTAACTTCGGCCGACAAGGTGTTCAAGCGAAAAGTGCGCTGGAAAGGCATTCTGCCTTGGGCGCCGTCGAAACCGCCGCGGCCTCGACTCTAGAGAAAGGTCGCGATTCGAATTGTCGTCGCCCCGAGTCACCGTCGTCGTTCCCACGCTGCACGCCGGTGAGCAGCTCGATCGCTGCCTCAACGCGCTGGCCGGGCAGAGCTTCGACGACTTCGAGACGATCGTGGTCGACAACAGCGGCTGCGGCGCGGCAGCGGACGCTGCGAAGAGGCCGCGCGTTCGCGTAATTGCAAATCGAGAGAACGTCGGATTCGGCGCGGCGATCAATCAGGGGATCGAAGCCTCGGCTTCTCACCTCGTCTGCACGCTCAACGACGACGCGGTCGCGCATCCGGAGTGGCTCAGCGCTCTTGCGGCCGCATGCGAACGGGACTCCCGCCGTGGCATGTGCGCCTCGCGCATCGTCTTTCGTGACCGCCCGGATCTGCTCGACTCGGCGGCTCTGGCGATCTATCCTGACGCGACGACGAAACAGCGCGGCCACCGGGCTCAGGCCGACGGCTTCGCGATGGAAGAGGAGGCGCTGTTGCCGAGCGGATGCGCGGCGCTTTACCGCCGCGAGATGCTCGACGAGATCGGCAGTTTCGACGGAGACTACTTCCTCTACTGCGAAGATGCTGACGTAGGCCTGCGCGGCCGGCTCGCCGGCTGGGGCTGCGGCTACGCGCCCGAGGCGGTCGTCGAGCACGACTATTCCGGCTCGGCGGGCCGGGCCTCGCAACTGAAGGCGTTCTACGTGGAGCGCAACCGGCTGTTCAATCTGGTCAAGCTGTTTCCAGTCCGCATGTGGTGGGCGGCGCCCTTCTACACGCTGACGCGCTATTGGGAGCATTGGCTCGCTCTGCGAGCCGGACGCGGTCTGGCTTCCGAGCTCGAGGGCGGCCAAAATCCGCTGCGGTTTGTGCTAATAGTATTGTCTGCTCATTGGAGTGCCGCGCGGGCGTTTCCGTCTCTGTGGCGGAAGCGGCGCGACGTAAAGCGTTACTCGACTCTGAACGCCTCGTCTTTTCGCGAGCTTCTACGCCGCCACTCGATCCGCGCCAGCGAGATCGCCGCCCAATGAGAGCGAGCCCGCAATGTCCCGTTCACAGCGCACTCTGCTGATCATTCTGCCGGCCTACAACGAGGAGGCAGCGGTAGGTCAGGCCGTAGCGGCCGTCAAGCAAGTGCTCCCCGATGTGCCGGTGATGGTTGTCGACGACGGCTCGCTCGATGCAACGGCGCAAGCGGCGCGCGACGCCGGCGCCGACGTTCTCCGGCTACCGCACCATCTCGGCCTCGGCGGCGTCGTGCAGATGGGCTATCGTTTCGCTTTCGAGCATGGTTACGATCGGGTCGTGCGAGTAGACGCCGACGGTCAGCACGTCTCGTCCGACATCCCGAAGCTCTTAGCCAAGATGGATGAAGATGACTACGACATGGTGACCGGGTCGCGCTTCCTCGTTCCCAATGGCTATAAGGTCGAACCATTGCGGCGTTTTGGAGGGTTGATCTTCGCCGGCATCCTGCGCGTGATTCTGGGACAGCGGATAACGGATCCTACCTCGGGCTTTATCGCGGTCAACCGCCGTGCTCTGGAGGTCTTCAGCCGGAGCTTTCCGCTGGAGTACCCGGAAATCGAAGCGCTGGTCGTGCTCAAGCGCAAAGCGATGCGTTTCTGCGAGACGCCGGTACGCATGCAAGCGCGCGTCGCCGGGCAGTCGACAATCGGGCGCTGGAGCGCCTTCTACTACATGATTCGAGTGCTGCTGGGCGTCTTTGTCAACGTCATCAAGTACGAGCGCCGCTTCCACCTGCACCCGCGGCGCGCGGCGGGGGGCTAGGGCGTGGATCGCATTCGCTGGGCGACAGCGATCTTCTGCGTCCTGCTGCTGGTTCAGATCATTCGATCGGTGCGGCGCGAGCATATTCGAGTCGAGTACTCGATGGCTTGGTTCGCGGCCGTACTCAGCCTGTTGATGCTGAGTCTTTGGGACGAGGGCCTGAGCTACATGGGCTCCTGGCTCGGCGTCGACGACCCGGTGGTGCTGCTGCTGATCGCCGGCCTGCTGTTTCTGTTCACCTTTTTCCGATTTTCCGTCGAGATGTCTGACCTCAAGGATCGAGACATCGTGGTGACGCAGAAGGTCGGCATGCTCGAGTGGGAAATCGAGCGCCAGTCGCGAGAGATTGAAGAGTTGCGATCGCAGCTCAAGGACCGCGAAGAGCCGGAGGACAGCGGGTGAGGTTGCTCTACGACGCCACGCCGCTTCTGATGCGAAGCGCCGGCGTAAAGAACTACCACCATGCCCTGCTGCGCCGTCTCATCTACGTCATCCGCCGGCACCAGATCGAGCTGTTTCCCTTCCTGCGAGCGTTGACGCCAAACCACAACGAGCGCTCGAACTATCCTCAGGCCGCAACCTTACTGCGTTTGGGAGCGGTCTTGGCGTCCAACTATCTCCACCTGCCGGTCGCGTCGAGGGCCGCCGCTCGCGCGGACATCTTTCACGTCACACCCCACTTGCAGAACGTACCCCGCTGCAAGCGATTGACGTCGATGCTGCACGACCCAACGCCGGTCACGATGCCCGAGCAGCACACGCTGAGCAACGTACGCTACTTCGAGGGTTTCGTGCACAAAACGTTGCCTCGCCTCGACGCGGTGATCACTCCGTCGGAGGCGGTGCGCCGCGACGTAGCCGAGCGGCTCGGCTATCCCGCGGAACGCGTGCGGGCGATCCCGCACGGCGTCGACGAGGATTTCTTCGACGCGACCCCCGCTGCAAAACAAGCTGCACATTCGACCTACGGCCTGCCGTCGAACTACACTCTCTTCGTCGGCTCGGTCGAGCCGCGCAAGAACCTTGTTCGCCTCGTGGAGGCTTTCGCTCTGCTGCCCGAAAGCTTGCGGCGCGAGTATCCTCTCGTGATTACCGGGGCTGCCGGTTGGAAGAACGCCAAGATCCAGGCCGCGATTCGCCGGGCCAAGCACGTCTCGCTCGTCGGCTACGTTAGCCGTGAACTGCTGCCGGCGGTGTATCACATGTCGTCGCTGTTCGTGTTTCCATCGCTGTACGAAGGTTTTGGGATGCCTCTGCTCGAGGCGATGGCTGCGGGCGTGCCGACACTGACCTCGAACATCTCAGCATTGCCCGAGGTGGCCGGCGACGCCGCATTGCTGGTCGACCCTCTCGACCTGGAGCAGATGGCCGACGGGATGGCCCGACTGTTGAGCGATCGGCAGTATGCGGCGGCTCTCAGCGAACGAGCACGAGCACGAGCCCGGCTCTTTACTTGGGAGATCTGCGCCGAGCGCACAAAGGCATTCTTCGAGGACATAGTCTAGGGGCGAGTCCGCGAACGCAAGGGATGTCGTGGAGCGAGCGTCAACGACCCAATCCGCTGAACCAGAACGCCGATTGCTAGCATAGTTCGAGGAGACGATCGATGAAGATCAACCTCGCCTACGGCAAGACAGGAACCGCGATCGAGATGCCCGAGGGGCTGGATGTCAAGGTGCTCGATCCCCGTTGGGCGCGTCCGCTCGACGACGTTGGCTGGGCGCTCGCCGTCGCGATGGCGGAGCCGACTGCCGGGCCCGCGCTGAGTGAACTGGCACGCGGCAAGAAGACCGCCGCAATCTCCGTCTGTGACATCACACGTCCGGCGCCGAACCGCGTCGTGCTGCCGCACGTGATTCGGGCGCTGGAACAGGGCGGCATCGCGGCCGAGAACGTTCGGATTCTGATTGCAACCGGACTGCACCGCGAAGCCACCGACACCGAGCTCGACGAGATCGTCGGCCCAGAGATGCGAAGCAAGTGCCGGGTGGACTCTCACCGCGCTCGCGAACTCGACGAGCAGACCCACCTCGGCGACACCGACGCCGGCACCCCGGTCTACATCGACAAGCGCTTCGTCGAAGCCGACGTCCACATTACGCTCGGCTTTATCGAACCGCATCTGATGGCCGGCTTCTCCGGCGGACGCAAGCTGATCTCGATTGGACTCGCCGGCGAGCGCACGATCAAGAAGCTCCACAGCCCGCTCTATATGCGCGATCCGGATGCCGTCGAGGGGGTGTTTCCGGCCAACCCGCTGCATCGAGAGCTGATCGAGATCGCACGCCGGGCGCGGCACGACTTCATGGTCGACGTAGCACTCAACGGCAATCGCGAGATCGCCGCGATCTTCACCGGCGAGCCCGAAGAAGCGCACGCCAAGGGAGTGGAGTTCGTGCGCCGTTCAACGCTGGCCGCCGTGGGCGAAGAGGCCGATGCAGTGATCACGACCTCGGGCGGATACCCACTCGACCTAACGTACTACCAGTCCGTGAAGGGCATCACCGCAGCCGCTCATATCGTGCGGAAGGGCGGTGAGATTCTGTTGGTCGGCGAGTGCAGCGAAGGTTTGGGCGGGCCGGAGTTTTCCGAGATGCTGCGAACGTCGCCGGACTGGCGAGCGCTGCTCGACTCCTTCGAGAATGCCGAGGTGCGCGTCGATCAATGGCAACTCGAGAAGCTGGCCATGGTCGCCGCTAAGGCGAAGCTTTCGTTCTGCGTGCCGAACGTCTCCGCGGAAGATCGCAAGATTCTCTGGGGACCGTCCTACGATACGCCGCAGGAAGCGGTCGACAAGCTTGCTGCATCCTTGCCGCACGGGGCCCGCGTGGTCGTGATTCCCGAGGGCCCCTATGTCTTCTCGCAGCTTGAGCCCGAGCCAGTCGCGGCGGATTGAGGACGCTGGCGGACGGCACGGAACGCGAACGACCGGCGAGGATTGAAAAGAATGAACGCGAGAGAGAAGATTCTCGACTTGAAGACCCGCATGGCGGAGTCCATCATCGGCCAGGAGGCGGTGGTCGAACGACTGCTTCTGACGATGCTTTCTAACGGCAATCTTCTCCTGGAAGGCTTGCCTGGCCTAGCGAAAACCCGCGCGATCAAGAGTCTCGCGACGAATCTGGAAAGCGAGTTCCGGCGCATTCAGTTCACGCCCGACCTACTGCCTTCCGACGTTACTGGCGCGGAAGTCTATTTCGGAGAAGGCGAGGGCGCCGGCTTCCAGTTCCAGCCTGGGCCGATTTTCGGCAACCTGATTCTGGCCGACGAGATCAATCGCGCTCCGGCCAAGGTTCAGGCGGCTTTACTGGAAGCGATGGAGGAGCGCACCGTGACGGTGGCTGGCAAGACGCATGGGCTCCCGCCGCTATTCATGGTGCTGGCGACACAGAACCCGATCGAGCAAGAAGGTACTTACCCGCTGCCGGAAGCGCAGATGGACCGCTTCCTGATGCACGTGACGATTACCTATCCGGGCGATGAGGCCGAGGTAGGCATTCTCCGATTGGTACGCGAAGAACAGCAGCCTCGCGCCGCGGCCGACGTCGCCTCACCCATCGCTCAGGATACGGTTTTTGAAGCGCGCGCAGAGATCCAAGGCATCCACGTATCGGAGGCGATCGAGAAGTACATCGTCGCCCTGATCAGCGCCACCAGGTATCCGGAAAAGTACGGCGAAGAGATTCGCGGCTGGATCCAGGTCGGAGCGAGCCCGCGCGGATCGATCGCTCTCGATCGCTGTTCTCGGGCCCACGCCTGGCTTGCGGGACGCGACCATGTAACCCCCGACGACGTTCGGGCAATCATTCATGATTGCCTGCGGCATCGCATCATGTTGAGCTTTGAAGCAAGCGCGGAGAGGATCACTCAGGACCACGTCATTGACGAGATCCTGAAACAAGTGGCCGTCGCCTAAGGAGGTCTTTTGGCGGCAAGCGCACCCGAACACGACCCCCGAGTCTACGCCCGCTTGGATGACCTGGCGAGACTAGAGCACAAGGCTCGCGGCTTCAGCCTGCTACCTAAGCAGCCGATGCACAGCCTCCTTGCCGGGCGCTACGCGTCGCGGCTGCGAGGGCGTGGTCTCAACTTCGAAGAGATCCGCGGCTACCTCCCGGGAGACGATGTCCGCAACATGGACTGGAAGGTGACGGCCCGGCTGCGCAAGCCGCATGTGAGAGTCTACACCGAAGAGCGCGACCGGCCGCTGATGCTCGTAGTCGACCAGCGGCTCTCGATGTTTTTCGGTAGCCGCCGCAACATGAACTCGGTGACCGCTGCGGAGCTGGCGGCGATTGCGGCGTGGAGGTCGCTGGGCCAAGGCGACCGCGCCGGCGGGATCATCTTCAACGACGAGCGCATGGTCGATCTGAAGCCGCATCGAAGCCGACGGGCAGTGCTGCGTCTGCTCGGAACTGTCTCAGAGATGAATTGTGAGCTTCGTGCCGACTCGCTGCTCAAGCCGAATCAAGCAATGCTCGGGCAAGCGCTGGAGAAAGCGCAGCAAGTCGCGCGGCACGATTCGCTTGTCGTGGTGATCAGCACATTTTGGGGAGCGGCGGAGACGGACTACGAGCACATGAAACGGCTCTCAGCCCACAACGACGTGATCGCCGTCCAGATCTACGACGAAGGCCAGATCAATCTGCCAGAAGCGGGCCGTGCCGTCGTCAGCGACGGAGACTTGCAGTTTGAGCTGGATACCGACCAAGAGAAGCATCGCCGCAGCCTGGCCGACTTTTTCGAAGGTCGCACGAAACAGATCAAGGAGTCATTGCGAAAAGTCGGCGTTCCGACGCTGTTGATCAGCAATGCGCAAGATTCGGTCGAGCAGCTTCGCGGCCAGCTCGGCCTCATTGGTCAGAGACCACGGTAATGCCTCAGGCCCCTCCCATCGACGACCGCTTGAACTCGCTGCAGGAGCTCGCATTGCCCGACGCCGTGAGCTATGCGCCGCAAACGGCGGGCTGGTATCTCCTGTTTGGCGCTGTCGCCGCCGGGTTGGCTTGGGTCGCGATTCGCTCGTATCGCCTATGGAGGGCGAATCGATACCGCCGTGTCGCCTTGGAGCGTCTGCGCGCGATCAACGAGGCCAGCCAAAGCGATCCTTCCGCGATCGCCGAGTTGCCGGAGCTCGTCAAGCGCACGGCGTTGGCGTTCTCAACTCGAACCGAGACGGCTGAGTTATACGGGGTGGATTGGCTCGCGTTTCTCGACTCGACGTACGGAGGCGCCGGCTTCTCAACGGGTCCGGGGCGTGTCCTCCCGAGCCTTGCCTATAGCGCTTCGCCGTCTCTGGGCGAGGCCGACCGCACGGCCTTGGTTGCTCTACTCGAAAAGTGGATCCGGAAGCATCATGCTCGAGCTTGAGTATCCCTGGTTGGCTGTGGTCTTGGCGGCGCCGCTTCTGCTGGTGCGACTACTGAAGCCCTACCGCGAAGAGCGCAAGGCGCTGCGGATTGCGTTCTTCCAAGAGATTGCAGGAACAGTCGGGGCGACGCCGCGCGCCGGCGCCGTGGTAATGAGAAGGAGTTGGCTCCAGGTCGGTCTAGCGGTGCTCGTTTGGGGGCTGGTGGTAGCGGCGCTGACAAGACCTCAATGGGTCGAAGATCCGATCGAGAAGATTCAATCCGGACGAGACATGCTGCTGGCGGTTGATGTCTCGCAGTCGATGGATGCGCGCGACTTCGTCAACGCCGACGGCGTTCGGGACGATAGGCTGACGGCGGTCAAAGAGGTCATTGGCGAGTTCATCGAGCGGCGGCGCGGGGACCGCATCGGGTTGATCCTCTTCGGGGCGGGCGCCTATCCGCAAGCGCCGCTGACTTTGGATCACGATGTTGTGGCGCTGTTGCTCGATGAAGCCGAGATCGGCATGGCTGGCCCGGCTACCGCCATCGGCGATGCGATAGGCTTATCCGTCAAGCTGCTCGAGAACAGCGAGGCGACGGAACGAACGCTAGTGCTGCTGACGGACGGCAACGATACCGCCAGCAAGATGCCGCCCCCGAAGGCGGCGGAGATCGCCGCCGAGGCGGGGATCGTGGTTCACACGATCGGAATCGGCAACCCGGAAGCCGCTAGCGAAGACAAGGTGGACCTTGAGGCGCTGGAGGAGATATCCTCTGCGACCGGCGGACGCTCTTTCCGCGGCGAAGATCGCGCTGGCCTCGAAGGCATCTACCGAACGCTCGACGAGATCGAGCCGGATGAATTTGAGACCCTCTCCTACCGGCCCAAGACGCCGTTGTTCCAATGGCCCTTAGGCACCGCCATTGCGCTGATCTTGATCTACCAATTGCTGATGACACTGTCGGGCGCCATCGGCCGCGCCAGACGAACTTCTCGCCCCGCGGAGGCGACGGATTAGACCTCCGATGCAAGCAATCGTCGCCAATTTTCACTTTCTGAGGCCGGAGCTGCTCTGGCTGCTGGCACCTATCGCGCTGGTCTATTTTTTAACTCGCCGCAGAGAGGAAGACATATCCGCTGTGGGCAAGATGGTCGCGCCGCATCTTCGACGGCACCTGCTGATTGGAGGGAGTCAACGAGCGCGATTTCGTCCGGTTCATCTGGTCACCGTGTGTACGACTCTTGGAACGCTAGGGGCGGCGGGTCCCGCTTGGGAGCATGAACCGACCCCGTTCACCGAAGATCAGGCGCCGATGGCGATCGTTCTCGATCTCTCGTCGACGATGAACGCGATCGACGTCCAACCGACGCGGGTGGAGCGCGCCAAGCAAAAAATTCGCGACCTGCTCGTTTTGCGGAAGGGCGCCCGAACGAGTCTTTTCGTATACGCCGGCTCGGCGCACTCGGTGACTCCTCTGACCGACGATGCGTCGCTGTTTGAGCTCTACTTGGCGGCTCTCGATCCCATCCTGATGCCCAATGACGGCGAGGATGCCACGGCGGCGTTGCAGGCGGCGACGGATTACCTCGAAGCCGAGCCTACGCCGGGGACGATCCTGTTCGTCACCGACGGGGTGGAAGAAAAGCACTTCGGGGCTTTCTCTCGAGCAGCGACGGAAGGCCAAGATCAGATACTCGTTCTTGCCGTCGGCACACCGGAAGGAGGCCCGATCAAGATCGGCAAAGATCGGTTTCTTGCTGATGGCTCCGGCCGCCGAGTCACGGCCCGACTCGACGTCGATCAGCTCAACGCGTTTCGCTCCGAGACAGGGATCCAGGTTACGAGCCTTTCTCTCGACGGCGACGACGTCGAGTGGATTCAGCGGCGAACGCAGAGCCACCTCGTCGCCGCCCAAGAAGACAACCCAAACGCTCGCTGGCGGGACTTCGGCTATTACTTCACGTTTCCGGTCGGCGGTCTAGCCCTATTTTGGTTCCGCCGAGGATGGACGATACGCTGGAGCTTCTTGTTTCTGTGCGGCGCTTTCTTGCTTCAGCCGTCCACATCTCAGGCACAGTCGTTTCGCTTTATTGACCTGTGGATGACGCCGGACCAGCAAGGCCGCTACTACTTCGAAGACGGAGAGTACGCCGTTGCTGCGGAGCGCTTTGCGGATCCTCTCTGGAAGGGCATCGCTCACTATCGCGCGGAGAATTGGAGTGCGGCGATCGACCAGTTCGCTCGCCTCAACAGCGCGGAAGCGGCCTTCTATCTCGGCAACTGCTATGCGAGGAGCGGCGAGCTCGAAACTGCCGTGACCGCCTATCAAGAAGCGCTCGAGCAGCAATCGGGGTTTCCCGAGGCTGACGCCAACCTTAGCCTTGTGCAGTCGCTCATCCCCGCGGAGTCAGAAAGCGACGGGGAAGAAGCCGGAGATCCCACCTTCGACCCGGACGAGATCAAGTTCGACGACAAAGGGAAGAAGGGCAAAGAGGGCGAAGTGCCTCAAATGAAGCTCTCTGAGGAACAACTCGCCGAAATCTGGATGCGCTCCATTCAAGTCTCGCCCGCGGATTTCCTGCGCGCCAAGTTCTATTTCCAAGACGAGCGGAAGAAGGCGGCGGCTTCCCCGGAGGGCGCCCAGTGACTCGAATCGCCCGTCTTGTTGCGACCGTTTGTCTGGGTGTTGCGGGACTCCAAGCGCAGGAACCACAACCGCTCCTGCGGGTGAGCTTCGAACCCGGCCCGAGGGTTCTTGTGGGCCAGCCGCTAACCCTCCATGTGGAATTGTTGACGCCCTCTTGGTTCCCGAAGCCACCACAGTTCCCCACGCTCGAGATTGCGAACGCGGTCACCGTGTTGCCGGAGGGGTCTCTCAACTTGAACACATCGGTTGACGGTAACTCCTACGCTGGTTTGCGCCGTTCATATCTGATCTATCCCCAGGCGACGGGCGAGTTCACTCTCCCGCAGGCCGAAGTCGAGTTTGTGTACGCGTTGCCCAACGCGAGGCCCTCGGAGCCTACGAGCCTCGCATTTCCTCCAGAGACCTTCGAAGCCTACATCCCAGCGGAAGCGGCCGGCATGGCATCGTTCCTGGCGACGACGCGATTATCGGTCAAGCAGGAGCTCGATCCGGAACCGACGGCCCTCAAGGAAGGCGATTCGTTCCGACGCACCATCACGATCGAGGCGGACCAGACCTTCGCAATGTTCCTTCCGCCCGTCGAGTGGAGTGCCCCGGAAGGGATCCGCGTCTATCCCGATCCTCCCAAGTCCACCGACCGAGGCACCGGACGAGGCGGTTTCGTAGGCGGACAGAGGGTCGATGCCGCGGTCTATGTCGCGCGGGAGGCTGGCGCGTACTCACTGCCCGAGATTGAAGTTTCCTGGTGGGACCTGAACACAAACCAAGCTCGGACGGAAACCCTGTCGGCGATCGAGTTTCAGGTCGAAGAGAATCCGAACGCGGCGCTCGACCAGTTTGATCGAACCGCGCCGCCGGCACCGGACGAGGAGCGGGCCGTCGAGCCGGCCGCTCAGCGAGACTGGGGGGAGGTCGCGGCAGGACTCGTCTTGTTGGCGCTGGTCGTGTGGTTGACTGTGCGCCGATTACGAAGGGAAGACTCCGGCCCTACCCCGCAGCAACGGGAAGCGGAGTCCTTCCGGGCCTTCGAGCAGGCATGCGGCTCGAACGATCCGGCAGCGAGTCTGGCGAGACTCCAGGCCTGGCTCGATCAACGCGCTCGGGGCGAAGCGATCACCGTGGGCGAGTTCGCGGCTCGGAGCGGCGATCCGAAGCTTCGAGAGCTTGTCGAAGATCTCAATCGAAGACTATTCGCAAGAGAAGGCGGAGGCGCCGCCGGTTGGGAGGGGCAAGCCTTCTATCGGTCGGTAGCCAAAGCAAGGCAAAGGAGCGGGGCTGATGCAGCGGCCAAGAAGGCGAGCGTGCTGCCCGCCCTCAATCCGTAACCAGTCAAAAAGGGGGTGTTGGTGGACGGCATGGGACTCGAACCCACGGCCTCGGCGTTGCGAACGCCGCGCTCTCCCAACTGAGCTAGCCGCCCATCCGAACGCTTTCAGTATAGCATTGGGGCGTCTGAATCAGCTCACTGGCGGGCGATGATAGCCCCCGGAGAACGACGCGCTACCGGGCCGCTCTGAGCGCTTTTCGCCGTCTTGGCCGGAGGCGTCGAGATTACGCTCGCCAGGATAGGCCAGCGAGAAGAGCAAGCGGCGGAAGGGGAACTACCGCCTTGCTAGGCGCGCTCTATCACGCAATCAGGCTCAGAACCTAGGTGAGAATGCCGAGACGAGACGGGTAGTGCGGTCTAGAGTGCTTGCCGCCTGTGCTGCCACTTCGGCCGAGGTAGTCTTTGCTAGTCGCCGGCGACTTCCGCCGTGGCCTGTTTCGGCTCCGGGTCTTGAAGAACACGGAAGGGGTTTTCCTCGACCTCTTGGTCGGCCGAGGCGCGACTGGTTCCGTAGACGCTGAAAGGCTGGCGGTCGTTGACGCGCGACAGATCTTCGAGGGACGTTTTTCGGTGCTTGGGGACTAGCCTCGGTTGCTTCGGCTTGGCTTCGCTGTCCTTGTCCCAATTCAGATAAAGATGCTGCGAGACGGTGTCTTCGGGAACGCCGGCGAAGCGCATGGCAGGCCACTTGAAGGCCTTGCCGTGCACGTATTTGCCGCGCAGGTGGTAAAACAGCTTCGTGCCGCCACGGAAGTAGGCGCGGGAACGATCGCTCATCTCGCCGAAGTCGCGACTTTGCTTCCACGCGGTCATGATGAATTCCCACTGGAGTTGCGTGAGCTGCTTGGCCTTAAGCGCCTTGCCGTCGGCCATGCGCGTGTCCTCGAGCGGGGTGAAGATCGAGGGGACGTAGAGGACCTGGTTGCGCTTGAGACGGTGCAAAAGGTCGAGGGTTTGGCGCAGGTCGTCCTCAGTCTCATCGGGTAAACCAATGATGAAAGTGTAGACGGGGAACCAGTTGTTTCGATTGAGTATATTGGTTCCCTCAATCACGATCTCTTGCCAGTCGCGGATGTCGAACGGTAAAGATTTGCCAGACATCGTCAGGGCGCCGAGGCGGGCCGAACCGGTTTCGATGCCGATCAGCGGAGCGAGAAAGCGCTTGTCGGGATGGGACGAGGCGCGATTCTGCAGGGCGGATTTGCCGAGCAGGATTTTAGACATCTCCTTGATGAGGTCCGGATTGACGACGGCTGGGGCTATGGTGGCGTGCGACAGCGGCAGGTAGTCGACGCCGGGTACGCTGGCGATGGAATCGTAGAAGTTACAGATTGCGTTCGGGTTCGGGATGTAGAACGGAGCGGCGGCACCGTAGATGAACACGTCCTCCGAGACTGGGAAGATAATGCGTCCGCCGTTGGTAGTGTTCGCGCGGACGCCGTCGAGGACCTGGTCGGGTTTGACGGAGATGCGCGTTTCGAGCGTGGGCGAGCAGAAAGCGCATTGGCGCCCACAGCCGCGGTTCATCTCGACGATGCCGTAGGTTGAGCGCTTGGCCGGGAGGACGAGTTGCTCGTAGGACGGCTCGGGCGCGTTGACGACGGCCGGCAGCTCTTCGCCGGCGTCGGCCTTCTGGAAGAGGCCGAGAGCTACGGATTCGGCGCGCCCGTTGATGATGCAGTCGACGCCGAGCTCGTCAGCCATGCCGGTCTTGTGAATCTGCCAGGCTCCCGCGCCTCCTACGATGACCTTCGGGCGGTGCCGCCGGATTGCGGGGTGTTTGTAGACGCGCTCGCTCTCGGCGGCGTTTACAGGGCGTGCGGTGGAGCCGAAGATGCTGGAGTAGACGCCGGTGGAGAAAGCAGTCCCGATCGGGTTGTGAGCGCCTACGCCAACGGCGCGGGTGTTGGCGCCAACGAAGTTGCCGAGGTCGTCGGGATAGCAGACCGCGACGGAATCCTCCCCGAAATGGCGGCGTAGGATCTCCTCGATCACCCGCACGCCGTAGGTCATCACCTTGGCTGTTCCGTCGGGGTATCGCTCGTGCGCGAAACCCTTCTTGTACGTAAACCTGGGCACGTAACGGGCCGGCGCGGAAGCATATATCATCTGCTTCCAGGGGCTAAAGGCCTGCTCGGTGCTCTCGGTGTCCGGAGCGGTTAGGACGAACTTCACGCCACGGGGGTCAAACGCCATTTGTCTCCTCGCCTAAAGTCCTTGATTGTAACCTGTTTGGGGCGGCAATCACAGGGCCGTGGCGGCGAGCGGGGATCTGGAGAGTTGAAAGGAGAATAGGCGGGCTTGGACGCGATCGAACGGGGCGCTACGGTGCTGGGCGGGGCGCCAACCGACGGAAGAGCGTTCTGGGGCGATTTCGAGGGTGGGCGAGGGGGCTTCACAGCAGTTGCAAATTTTTTTTGCCTTTGAAATCAACAAGATCGAAGTTTGGATGTTCGCTAGGCGAGGAGAGCGCTGATAGGATCGAATCAGAAGAGACGTAGCGGGAAGCAATCAAGACCGGCCAAGCGACGAAAGTCGCGGGCCGGTCTTCTTTTTTGGGAGCACCGATGGCCAACGAAGCAGATCAGACGGTCGGTCAGAAGGCTACCTCCAAACCGGCCGTGAGAGCGAAAGCGTCGAAGAAGGCACCAAAGAGGGCATCGAAGAAGGCGGTCAAGAAGGCGACGGCGAATAACGGCTCATTGTCCGGAAAGACGGGGCGATCCGAGGCGAAACAGACGCAGGACGATGTTTCGCGCAGGGAGGTCTTCTACGAAGCGCTCGATCGAGTCCGAAAGGCCCTCGACACGGAGGAGAAACCTTCGACATCGACGATTGGGAATCTGGTTCAGCTTTTGAAGCTTCACAAAGACATTGCGGCGGAAGAGGAGCTTCCGCATGAGATTCGGGTGTTATGGCAGGAGACGCACGACGATCCCTCGAACGACGTTTAGGCTACAACGCGCTTCCTTCGCAACGAAGATTTCATCGATTAGAAACGAGGTTTAAAGGATTCTCGGGTCCGGTAGGAACGGGCAAGAGCGCCGCGCTGTGTTTTGAAGCGCTGAAGCTCTCCTACCAGAACCCAGGGCGGACTGGTTTGATCGGGGCGCCGACGTACAACATGCTGCGAGACGCGACGATGGACGCGTTCTTGGAACGGCTCGCGGAGCACTCGCTGCCCTACGAGCTGAACCGGTCGAGTTTCACGTTGCGGATGAAGGATTCCCGGTCGCGGATCCTGTTCCGCTCGTTAGACGATTTCGAGAAGCTGCGCGGCTCGAACCTGGCATGGTTCGGCGTCGACGAGCTGACCTACACGAAGGAGGAGGCTTGGACGCGACTGGAGGCACGGCTTCGGGACCCAAAGGCGGATCAGCTGTGCGGTTTCGGCGTATGGACGCCGAAGGGGTTTGACTGGGTTTACCGGAGGTTCCGGAGTGAGCAGGTCGAGGGTTACGGCCTGGTCGAGGCGAAGCCCTACGAGAACCGGTACTTGCTCAAGGAGACGCCGGATTTTTATGAGCGTCTGAAGGCCAGCTACGACGAGGCGTTCTTTCGGCAAGAGGTTTTAGGAAGCTACCTAAACCTACAGGCGGGGCAGGTCTACTATGCGTTTGAACGCAGCGAGAACGTGGGCGATTTCGAGCTCGAGTCGGACGCGCCGTTGCTGTGGTCTTGGGACTTTAACGTGAATCCGATGAGCTCGGTGATCGCGCAGCGACGGGGCGAGACGATCTACGTCTTGGACGAGATCTACTTGCGCACCTCGGCAACGCCGGAAACGTGTGAAGAGTTTGGGAGACGCTACGGGACGCACCGGGCGGGGGTGAGGGTGTATGGCGACGCCAGCGGCCGTCAGAGGCACACGACGAGCCCGTATTCGGACTATCAGTTGATTCGGGAGTACTTGGCGATGCACGGCGAGCTTCGCGGCAAGGTGACGGCGCCGCGTTCAAACCCCCCGGTGCGGGACCGGCTGAATCTGACGAACGCCTGGCTGTGCAGCGCGAACGAGACGCGGAGACTATTTGTGGATCGAAGGTGCAAGGAGCTGATCAAGGATCTCGAGCAGGTGAGCTACAAGCCCGACAGCGGCGTAATCGACAAGGACAAGGATCCAAATCGTACGCATCTATCGGACGCCTTGGGATACCTGCTTTGGCAGGAGGTCGGGTCGAGCCTGCGAGCCGGCGAACAGAGCCGGCGGCTGATGTAGAGGGGCTGCGGAAGAAGCGGAGGAACGCTGTGATCGAGGCGTTGAACAAAGAGCACAAAGAATACAGCGACCGAAAAGCGATGTGGCGCCGCTATTGGGACTTCTACGTCGGCGGAGAGCAGTTGCGTCGCAACGCGAGCTTGTACCTGGTGAGGCGGCAAAAGGAGCCGAACGACGTTTACGGCGAGAGGTTGAGCCGAGTCTTCTACGAGAACTATCTTGGCTCTTGCATCGACTGGTACGCGGCGTCGTTGTTTCGGAGTCCGCCGCTCGTCTCGGTCGAAACGAAGGACGAGGCGACGAGGCGGTTCTTTGGGAGCTTCATTGAGGACTGCGACTGTCGTGGAACCTCGATCGAGGGCACGCTGAAGCAGACGCTGACGCAGGCGCTGGTGTTCGGCGAGAGCCACATTCTGATCGACTTTCCGCGCATCGACGGCGAGGCAACGACGCGGGCCCAAGAGGACGCACTGGGCAAATCGCGGGCGTATCTGACGTCGTTTTCGCCGCTCGAGTTGATCAACTGGAGCCGAGATTCGAAGGGCGACTACGAGTGGGCGGTTCTGAAAACGCAGAGAAACTACCAGGAATCGTTCGAACGCCCGGAGACGACGGTCGAGGAGCGGTGGACGTACTACGACCGCGAAGGCTTTCGGGTTTATCGACGGGCGAATCGCGAAGGCGACTCCCCCGCCGGCTTGGGTGGGCCGGTTGGGAGAGGCGTCGAGCTCGTCGATGAAGGGCGGCACGCGCTGGCGGGGCGACGGCGCGTGCCGCTTGTAACCATGCGGATCAGCGAGGGGCTCTGGCTAGCCAACAAGGCGGCGTTGTTGCAGCAGGAACACTTCAACAAGTCGAACGCGCTCTCATGGGCGTTGCACATGGGCTTGTTCGCGATGCCGGTGATTTACTCCGAGCGCGAATGGCAGCAAATCGTCGGCGAAGCTTACTACATCCAACTCGGGCCCGAGGACCGATTCGGTTGGACCGAGCCGGAAGGGAAGGTTTTTGCGACGGCGGCCGAGAATCTGGATCGGCTCAAGGACGAGGTCTATCGAGTGTGCTACCTGATGACGCAGGCCGGCGGGCGAGAGGCGCGCCACCTGGGCCAGTCGGGAGAAAGCAAACGGCGTGACTTCGCCGTGACGCATGAAGTGTTGCGTGCATACGGCGGGCTGGTGAAGGACACGCTGCGGCGAATTCTCGCGCTGACCGCGGAGGCGCGGCGGGACGAAGTCTCATTTGAAGTCGGCGGCATGGATGAGTTCGAGCGGACTGACTTCGGAGAGGAGCTCGAGGCGGCACGCGGCTTGAACGAGCTGGGCATTCCGTCTCGGCGATTTGCGAGTGAAGTGCAGCGGCGAGTGGCGCTGAAGTACCTCGAGGGAGCGAGCCAGGAGACTAAAAACCAGGTGCTCGAGGAGATCGAAGCGGGAATCGTGAACGGTGAACAGTGAGCTGTGAACGGTGGGTCCGGAGCGGCGGATTCGCGGCTGTTGGATTTGAGGCGTCCCTGGCGGGGCGCCTTTCTTATTGGGGGGCTTGATGGGACCGAATACGTTGGCTCAGGAGAGCGCATTGGAGGATCGATCGCCGGCGGGCGACGACGTCGCAGGCGAGCTCGGCGCCCGGTTGAGGCAAGAGCGGAGCCGACGGGAGAGCCTGGAGCAGCAGCTCAAGGACCTGATCGAGGAGAACCGCCGGAGCAGGGTCGAATCCGAACAAGCCCGCAAGACCGCTCGCATTCGCGAGGCGCTCGACGGGAGCGGCGTCAAGAAAACCCACCTGGCGATGCGGTTGGTCGGCGATCAAATTTTTCGCGGGGACGACGGCGAGTACTACGCCGAGTCCGGCGGGAAGCGCGTGACGGTGGAGGACTACCTCGGAGACTTCCTTCGAGAGAATCCGGAGTTCTTGCCGCCGCGCATATCAGGCGGGTCGGGCGCAAGCGGCGCCGATCGCCGAGAGCTTTCGGGTTCGAGCTTCGACCTGGAGGGAATTCGTCCTGGAATGAGTCAGGAAGAGTCGCGGCGGGCGTGGAAAGAAGTCGCCCGTCTGATGGGCGGCGGCGAAGGCTCGTTGTGAAGGCGGAAGGGATCGTCGAAAGGTCGGCGAGAGGACAGCTCCTTGAGGCTGTCCGCGAATCCATGCAGGGCAGGCATGCAGCGCCTGCCGCTACCTGTTTTGACAGAAGGAGATACTGAATGGCTGCGATTACATCGGCGAACATCGCGCAGGCGATAGTCAAGCTAGTGGCGGCGGATGCGCTGCCGGCCCTGATGGGCAATTTGGTGATGGGTAATCTGGTGAACCGGAACTACGAACCGGTTCTGGGGCAGGCGGGCGATACAGTGAACGTTCCGATCGCTCCGGCGATGACGGCCAACAACATCGCTGAGGGCGGCACGGTTCAGACGCAGAACCCAAGCTTGGGGAACGCGCAAATCGTTCTGAACACGCACGCCGAGGCGACATCCCAGATTCCCGACGTGACGAAGGTCCTGGCGGTTCCAGATCTGCTTAAGGTCTACATGGAGCCAGCAGTCGTCGCGATCGCGGAGAGGGTGGAGACGGACTTGCTGAGCCTCTATCCCCAGCTCTCGTCGAATCCGGTTTTGGGTACGGCGGGCGTTCCTTTGACCGAGGCGGTCGTCGACGAATCCGAGACGACCCTGTTTGAAGCGAAGGTTCCGGCCAGTCAGCCGAAATACTTGGTTGTCGATTCTGACAGCTATTCGGCGCTCCGTCAGATCCCGCGTTTCAGTGAGTTCCAATCGGCCGGCGAGGCCGGCGTGGCCGCTCTGACGCAGGGTACCGTCGGCAGATTGAAGGACTTCACGGTATTTCGGTCGCAGTTCGTGCAAAAGACAGGCAGCGCGCCGGTGACGACGCACAACCTGGCTTTTGCTCGGGACGCGGCCGGTTTGGTGATCCGTCGTCTGCCGCAACCGTTGCCGGGTACCGGCGCTATCGCGGAATACGCCGAGCTGGGCAACTTCGGCATGCGCGTGGTGATGAGCTATCAGCCGGATACCCTGGCGCAGCAGTTCACCGTGGACATCCTGTACGGCGCGGCGTCGGTCCGACCTGAGTTCGGCGTTCAGGTCGAGTCTTAGAGGGCGAGACAAACATGACTGTGAGGAACGCGGAAAGGCGTTTCTCGCGCAACAAAGGCGACGGGGCCGGCGGAAACGCCGGCCCTTTCGCTTGAAGGCTCGGGCTATGAACGAGCCCGTCGAGAAACGACAAAGGACGAATCGAAGAGATGGACCTAAAGGCCTACTATCGACGGATTCGAGAGCTTGAAACGAGCTTCGAAGACGAGTTTTTGATCATCAAGAGCCTAGCGACAGAGGCGGGCGGCTTGGCCGGGCAAGTGACTGAGGTGAGCAGCCTGACAGCGGCCCGCATGATCGTGGACGGGCGAGCCGAAGTCGCGTCCGAGCCGGAAGCGGCGGCGTTTCGGACGCAAAGAGAAGAAGCGCGAAAGAAGGAATCCGAAAAGCGGCAGGCGTCGCAGATTCAGTTCACGGTTCTATCCGAGGACGACCTGCGCGCGCTGCAGCGGTCGACGCGAAGCCGGAAGGAGTAGACGATGTCGCTGTTCACTGATGGTTTCGTCTCTGAGGTTTCGGACCTGGTCGCCTACGAGGCCGATTTGCCGGATGTCGCAGCGGCCGAGGGAATTGACTTGGCGACAAAACTTCAGTTGGCGCAGACGGAAGTCGGGGCACAGCTGGAGGCGTCTTCGAGGCGACCCGGCAATGTGTTTTTCGCCAAGGGCGCGGGTTGGCAGTCGACGGGATCGGAGACGAGCTTGCCGCGCTTCGAGCTACGGCAAGTTGCGATCACGCCGCCGCTCAAACTGTGGCACACGTTTCAGGCGCTGTCGTTGATCTACCGCGACGCGAACAGCCGTCGGCTAAACGACAAATACTTGCCGAAGTGGCGGGAGTACAAGGAGCTGTCGAGTTGGGCGGCGGAGATGCTGTTCCAGACGGGCGTCGGAATCGTAGCGTCGCCGCTGCCGCGGCCGTCGGAGCCGGAGGTCGACTGGGTTCCTTCGAGCCTCCAGGCGATGGCGCTGTATGTCCGCATGAGCTGGGAGGGGCAGAACGGGACGGAAGGAGCCGCCAGTTCGTCGCGGGCGATCAGCGTTCCTGAAAACAATGCGCTGCGAGTGAAGCCCACGGAGGCGGCTCCGGTAGGCGCAGCGGGCTGGAACGCCTACGTCGGGGTGAGTCCTGAAGAGGCGACCAAGCAGAATGCGTCGCCGATCGACGGCGCCTCGCATTGGGTGATGCCGGCGAGCGGATTGATCGAGGGCGCGGGGCTGGGGAATGGGCAGGAGCCGGATCTGTTTCGAACGGTTCCGCGCTTCTTGCAGAGGGGCTAAGGGCGGAGAGATCTGATTGTGGCGAACCTTTGCATAGCGGCGATCGAGCAACTCCGCGGATTCGCACTTGCGGCGGACGGGATTAATGAGCGAATTCGAGAGATCAACTTCCGCGACACGACGGAATTGACCGAGCTCAACGAAGAGAGTGTTCTGGCGCGAAACATTTCGGCCGAGCTCACTGATGCGAGCGTCGTCGGGACCTATCCGGCGCTGTTCGTATGGTGCGCCGGGATGGACAACAAGCTGGAGCGGAAGTTCACGGAGTTTTCGGGAAGCCTGTTGGTCAGGGCAGAGCTGCGGGTCAGTGCCGAGGACGTGGACGGCCTGGAAGGGAGAATCGAGCGTTACGTCGAGGCTCTGACAGCAGTGCTGGGAGCGCATCACGGACAGTGGACTCCAAATCTGGCGTTCGACGGAGCTTACCAGGCGCGGATCGAGGCGATGAGCTTGGGCGGCATTCATTTTTTGCAAACGGCACGGGTCGAAATCGAGATCGTGGCCCACGCCTAGAGGCTGGCGTTCGCTTGCGGTTCGTACCCGTGGGGCTTTGAGAGGGAGAAGTTAGAGATGCCTGATTGCGTGCTTTCAAGCCAGAACCGGTTCTACACAGAACTGGAGTCGGCGTTCGGCGAGGTCCCAAGCATTACGGCCAACGACCGCATTGCGGCGATTCGTTTGCAAATCCGGCAGCAGCGTGAGGAGCGCGAGCGGCGGGACAAGACGGGGTCGCGGACCTACACCGGAATCGCCCCGGGCTCGAGAAGACAGACGAGCTTCAACCTGGAGGCTTACCTCTTGACGCGAGCGAGCCCGTCGGACGCGCCGCCAATCGGGCCGTTGGTGCAAGGCAGCTTGGGTGCTCCGCCGCTGACTTTCGCGGGCGGTTCGGCGGGAGCGGGCTCGACGACGACGCAGATCGTCTTCAGCAGCGCTCACGGACTGGTTAAAGGCCAGGCGTTCGGATTCGGCGGCGAGATACGGTTCGTTGACACGGTGGTGAACCCGACGACGGTCGCGGTCAACGCTCCGTTTTCGACAGCGCCGACATCGGGCAATGTATTGACGGGCGCGGTCACCTACTTTCCGGCGGACGTTCTGCCGTCGGTTTCAGTCTTCGACTATTGGGATCCGTCGACGGTCGTTCAGAGAGTGCTGCAGGGGGCGTCGTGCGACCGGATGGAGGTTCGCGTCAATGCTGACTTTCACGAGGTTGCCTTCACGGGCGAGGCGCAGGACGTCATCGATTCGGTTTCGTTTCAATCCGGGCAGGGTGGATTGGGCTCGTTTCCCACGGAGCCGGCGGTGAGCGGGTCAACGGCGATGCCAATCCCGGGGAACCTGGGTCAAGCGTGGCTGGGGTCGCCGTCGACGAAGTTCCTGACAGTGACGACCGCACAGGTCGCAGTCTCGAACGACATTGACCTACGCAATCGGGAGTTCGGGACCTCGACGCCGCAGTGCGTTGCTCCGGGACCGCGTCGGGTGACAGCGAGCTTCGAGCTCTTCGAGGTGGATGACGCCGCAACACGCGGGCTCTACGCGGCGGCGCGAAGCGAGACGCCGACGCCGTTGATGTTCCAGCTGGGCGAGGCCCCGGGGCAGATGACTGGAGTGTATCTGGGCGCCGCGGTGCCCCAGGTTCCGGAGTTCGACGACAGCGAGCGAGTGCTCGGGTGGAGCTTTGAGAACTCGAGGGCGCAGGGTACGGCGAACGACGAGATCGTCGTGGCGTTCGGATAAGGCGCATGGACTACGAGAGCACGGTAGAGATTGAGTCAAAGCAGGTCGACGGAGTTCGATTCAGGATTCGCAGGATGTCGTTCGGACGCCGCATCGAGCTCACCAAGACTATCCAGGGCGTGCTGGGGAAATTGGAGTTCATCGAGGCGGGCGAGAAGTCCGCACACGAGGAGGCGGAAGCGGCGTTGTTGGGTGCTCAAGTCGATCGCGAATATCTGCGCTGGGGTTTGATCGCGGTCGAGGGGCTGACGATCGACGGCGAGGCCGCGACCGTCGAAACTTTGGCCGAGTCCGGTCCGGAAGAGTTGACGGCTGAAGTCATCGAGGCGATTCGGCGCGAAGCTCGCTTGGGAGAAGCAGAAGGAAAAAACTTCGAGTCGCACTCCACTTTGTCGCCGGAGGCTCAACCGGGTGGAGTTGCGACGAGTGTCGGCGTTTAGGTTGGGAGCGACGCAGGCGATGCGGCTGGCTGGATGAGCGGGAGCCAGCGAAGAAGCCTGTATGGGTGAGCCGTATCACAACGGCAGGCGAGCCGCGGCCCGCGAGCGAGGAGTGCCCGGTGAGCTACGTGACGGGCGAGAGCATGGCGTATGTGGAAGCGTTCTTCACTTGGCGGGCGCTGGGGGGCGGTGATCCGACGCAGTGGCCCGCGAAGAAGGCGGACGCGTTTCGCTTGCTTGATGTGGAGCTGAAGAAAGTGGAGCGGAGCAGAAATGGCGAGCGAGTTTGAACAGCTGACCGAAGCACAGCGCCGCACCGCGGAGGAGCTGCGCCTGCTGACGGGCGAGCTACGGCAGTCGGCGGCGAGCGAGGCGCTCACGCTCTTCGAGTTCGGACCGACGCATAGAAGTACAGACGTAAATATCGCAGCGACCCAAGGGCGCATCGTTCGGGAACTGCAAGTCGAGACGTTGCGTGGGGCGGCGCCTTCGTCGGAGACGTCTATTCTTGCGACCGGCGGGGACGGCAGCGCAGTGAGACAGGCGACGCCTAGCGGAAGGATCACTCCGGCGGCAATCGCCACCAACCGTACGGCGAGCGGGGTCGGCGGCGCCGCTGGACGGCGGTCGCTCGAGAATGAGCTGCGGGCTGCGGCGCAAGCGACGAGGGAGCTTGGCGGATCGCTCGCGCAGAATACCGGCGCGGTCGAGCAGAACACTTCGACCTTCTCCGAGAACTTGCGCGGTTTGGTTGCCGGATTGTCCGGCGGCGCGGCGGGGGGCGGCGGGGTCGGACCGCTATTGCGAAGCGGCCTTGGGCTGGTTCCGTTGGGTGTTGCGATCGCCGGGCTTTTCCGCGGAGGCGAAAAGGAAGAGACGCAGACCTTTGAGCGGTTTGAGCTGCCGGCCCCGATTGAAGTACGCGCTTCAAATTCGGACAACCTGACACAGCGGGTTCCTAGCGGAGTCTCTAGGCAGACTGAAGCGGCTCCGGCTCCGGCTCCGGCGGAGGCTCGCCCTGCGCAGGTTGTAGTGAACGTAAGCGCGATGGATTCGCAATCGTTCATGGATCGGTCCGCCGACATTGCTCGGGCCGTGCGGGAAGCGATGTTGAACATGCATCCGCTGAATGACGTGATTGACGAACTTTAGGTCGACGGCGGAGAAGGAAGGCGGTTGGCGCGGACGATGTCCGCGAGAAAGGGACTCGGGAACTACGTAAGGAAGAGGTGAGGTACAAGATGACTCCAAGTTACGCTGACGTGCCGGAACACTGGAAGCAGCCGGCCGGCCCCTATCGCCAGGCGCCCGCCGAACATGGCGGCGAGTGGTGGCTGGTGAATCCGTTCACGGGCTCGGAGCCATGGCTACTGCAGAGCCAGGCCGGCAAGCCGGAAGCGCTGCCGGAAGGCTTCGAGGAGATCTTCGGGCCACGACCGGAGAGCTCGGACTTCCATCAGCTGTCGAACCCGAGCCTGATGTTCCGAATTGCTCGGACGCAGTGGGAGCAGGACCTACGGCACTTCAAGCAGGCGGGAGCCCCGGAATGGGCGTCGACAGAAGAGCTGTCCGACTCCGAGGCGGCCTTTCAGCGCTGGGGCATGGGCGCTCCGAAACACTATGAAGGCCGCTACGGCTGGATGACTCGATTTCCCGAGTCGGAGATTGCGGACTTCGAAGCGGCTGCTTGGACGGCAATTCAGGTTTCGCATCTGACGATCGCGCAATATCAACTGCGGCTGGTCGATCGGGACATCGTTCCGAGAGAGAAGCACCCGTTTGTTCCGCCGCATGTGTGGCCGGACGCCAAGAAGGGAAAGGAGGTCGCCTAAATGGCACAGATCAAGCAGGGCCGTTGGGTCACTCAGTTGGGCCAAGGCACGTCGAGCTCGCTGGAGCTAGTTTCGGAGACGCTGGTCGGAATCTTTACGCCGAGCACACTGGACGCGGCAGAGCTAAAGGTCCAAGCCAGCCCGAACGGCGTAACTTTCTACGACATCGTTGAAGGCGGCGCGGCCATGGCCGTGACGGCGGACACGGACGCCTACATACCGCTCGACGCTACGAAGATGCTGGGCGCATCGCACGTTCGCGTAGTTCATCTTGACGGCGGCGGCTCCCCGACGACGGAGTCAGCAGAGCGGGTTTTCCAACCCGTCTTCCGGACGTTTGAATAGCGGTCATGTCGATTCTTCTTCTCAAACGGCCCCCGCAAGGCTCGGGGATTGTGGCCGCCGGCTTGCAGCTCTACTACGCGTTTGACGAGGGGAGCGGGCAGAGCCTGGCGGACCTGTCCGGCGGCGGCAGCAACGGAACGCTTGGCTCGAGCGCGGGCGCGGACACGAATGATCCGAATTGGACGGCGGCGGGGACTGAGCTTCACTATTGACGATTTTGTGGACTGCGGCGGCGCTACTTTGTTGAGGCCAGACGCCTGGACGGTGAGCGCGGTGATGAAGCTATCAGTCGACGTCGTATCGCCCGTTCTTGGATGGCATAGCTCGGCGCAGTTCCCAGGCGTTTTTCCAGCAGCGCCGTTCAATGCGAGACGGCCGCTGATTTGGCTGGCGAGCAATTGCTTCCGGTATTTCGAGAAGGACAATCCCGTCGACACGCAAGACAACGATTGGCACTTCTTTTCGTTTACGTGCCCGGGTAACACGGCGGCAAACATAGTGAACTCGGCGCTGCGGATCGACGGGCAAGACCAAGTCGTCAACAGCACGACGAGTACGCAGGACGGCGGAACAAAGGACGCTTGTCGCATTGGAGCGGCCGGCACAGTGTACTTCGCCGAAGGCGAGACTGCGTTCTTCGCTCTGCATGATCGAGTTCTCAGCATAGGCGAGCAGGATGCGATGAGGGACTTCGCCAAGAAGGAGTTGGCGGGTCGGGTCGCACTGCCGTGATCGGGACGGCGTGATGGCGGACGGTCTCCATTGGTATGTCTCCCCGGAGGGCTCTCCGAGAGGTATGGGGTCGTTAGAGAGCCCGTGGAATCTCGAGACAGCTCTGTCGCACCCTGAGGCGGTCGAGCCGGGGGACTGGATCTGGGTCCTGCCGGGAGAGTATTGTCCTCGCGGGCCGCTGCAAAGCAAGTTGAAGGGGACGGCGGCGAAGCCTATCGTCGTACGCGGATTGCCTGGAGAGGAGCCTCCGGTGATCGACTTCGTGCGCAGCCGGGCGCCGTTCGCGCTACAGATTCGCGGCCGGCACACATGGTTTTGGGGGCTTGAGCTGACAAGCTCGAGCTCAAAGCGCTGGGCTGACGCCCCCGGGGCGGAAGCGGATCCGCGAGGAGTGGGGATTCTCTGCGAAGCCGAGGACGGGGCGAAGCTCATACACCTTCGGGTGCACGATCTGGGCACCTCGCTATTTGAGTCGAAGCCGTCGGAGCTCGAGGTCTACGGCTGCTTGTTCTTCAATGCCTATTGGGACGGACCCGACCGCTCGCACGGACCGGGGTTATATGTGCGCAACCCGGCGGGCGCGCCGCGAAAGAGGATCGAGAACAACGTCGTGTTTCATCACGGCAGACAGGGCCTGCAGGGATTTGGATCGGTGCCGTTCGCAAACGTAGACGTTGTGGGAAACACATTCTTCAATAACGGCATCGCGCGCGACGGGTTCCATCGCAACGTGATGTTCGGCAACGCGAGCGACGAGCACCGGGACGTGTCGTTCCGCGACAACGTGACCTACTATCCGGAGAATCCGCCGGCACAGCTCTTCAACCTATTCGGAGGAGACGGCGGGTGCCACAATTTGGAGCTCGATGGGAACACGTTTGCGCACCTAGGGAGAGGAGCCGCGAAGATTCAGAGATGCGACGGCGAGCAAATCGAGAACAACCGCTTTATCGGGTGGACTGAGCTTACGACGTTCGGCGAAGAGGAGCTTTTCCGAGGATCCGATTTTCGGGACCGCTATCCAAACAACGAGTACTACGGAGACGACCAGGCCGAACCGTGGGGCATGTGGATCTTTGTGCGCCCGAGCAGGTATCTGCCGGATCGTTGGGACAATCGGGGCCAAGCCCACGTGGCAGCCTTGAACTGGGACGGGCAGGAAAACGTGGCGGTGGATTTTACCGACCCGGAAGCTACCGGCCTAGTTGAATCTGGAACGACGCTGGAAGTACGGAACTGCCAAAACCTGGACCAAAGGCAAGAGATCGATTTTGAGGGCGGGGATTGGGATCTACCGATGACCGTATGGAATCCTGCGGCGCCGGCGGGCAGGGATATGTCGCTTGATCCGTTGCCGGACTCGACGCCTGAGTTCGGCGCCTTCCTTGTGGAGTGGCGGATCGGCGAGTCGGAACCGCTGACGGGACCAGGCTGGGTTCCTGATCCGGGGGCCGGCCTGAGACCGAGAAGACGTTGGGCGCGGAGGAAGAAGGAGTGGTCGGGCGTGGTAAACGAGCAGCGGGAGAACGACCGCGAAGAAAGACTACTGGCTTGGCGCGCCGCCAGCCTTGGAAAGCTGACATGAACACGGCCCGCGTTATCTTTCCCGACGCGGAAGCAGCGGAGGATGTGATCGCGGATCTTGTGGTGACTCCTGCGATCGAGGGCGGCGCTGGGCCGGTGAAGCTCGGGATCTGCGCCACGCTGCCCGACGGTCGGCCGGTGATGGCGCATCCGTTTACCGAAGCCGAGGCTCACTGGATCTTAGCCTATGCCGAGCGCCGCGGTCTGATTGTGGAAGTCTCGGCCGAGGAGGGCTAGAGTGGCAGAGTTCCCCAAGCTAAAGACCGGCGTGGTTGCTCAGCACCCTTCGGTTCGAGCGCTGGAGTATCGCACGTCCGTGTTTCGATTCATCGACTCTTCGGAGCAGCTCTACCGGGAACGCTCGACGCAGCGGCGACGCTGGGTCATTGATTTCTCTCTGTTGGACGACACGGAGACGGCGACGCTGTTTGCGTTCTTCGAGGACGTGCAGCGCGGTTCGGGGCTGTTTGACTTCGAGGATCCCTGGACGGGCTCGCTTGTCGTGAACTGTCGATTCGAAGACGACGCCTTGACGGCAGTGACTCGTGGCGAGTTTTCTAACGCCACGAGCGTCGCGATCGTGGAGTCGCGGTGATGACGTTCCCTCAACTCAGCAGCGGGGCCGTCGCTCAGTTTCCGTTCCGGCGTACGGCGCGTTTTCGGACTCTTGAAAACGAAATGGACGGCGGCTCAAGTGTCGCGTTTACCGATGTCGATTTCGAGGAGAGACGCTGGGAGATTCCGCTCCGGGAGCTCAGCGACACGGAATGGAGCCAGGTCAAGACACTATTCGAGCAGAGCGAAGGCAGGCTGCGAGGTTTCACTTTCCTCGATCCCGGCGCGAACCTGTTGTCGTTTAGCGAAGGTCTGAGCGCCGCTAGTTGGCAGAAGGACACGGGGATTGGAGTGACCGATGGTCAGCCGGACCCAGTCGGCGGAAACGCGGCTACAACAGTAACGGCCTCGACCGGAGGCCTTACCGTCTCGCAGCTCCTCAAGGCTCCCGCTTCCTACGCATACGCGGGAAGTATCTGGGCAAGAACGAGCGCCTCCGGAGCGGCTTTGCGCGTTAGCGACGGCGCAGCTCTCTCGGTCGAGGAGCCGTTCGCGTCCGACAACGTGTGGCTCCGATACACGCTGGCGTTCGACGTACCTTCGGCGGCAGCGCAAGTCGAGCTCGCGATCGTTGCTCCGAATGGAACGCTCCATGTCTACGGACCTCAACTCGAGGCCCAACCCGAGGCTTCGGCCTACAAGAAGAACGGCTCCGGCTCGGGCGCTTATGAGGGAGCTCGTTTCGACCAGGACTCGCTTGCCGACGTCGCGACCGGCCCTGGGCGGCATTCGGCAACGGTGCGAATTGTATGGACACCATCGCAAATCTAAAAGAACAAGCCGTTGCGCAGACTCCGCTGCTGCTTTTCGATCTCGAACTGGCTGACGGCTCTACCGAGCGACTGTCCACCCACGCCGCGGTCGTCGACTCGGAGACTTACGAGGCAAGGATCTTGCGCCACAACGCATTTGAGGTGCAAGCGGCTGCCGAGAGCGGCATTGACGCGGTCCCACGAATCTCGGTGACGCTGGCAAACGCCGATTCTCGCTTCTCGCAGATTGAATCCGCCGTCGGCTTCAAGGGCGCTCGCGTCACCGCCACGTTTCTTTTCTATGATCTGATTGCCGACGTGCCGGCGTCCGAGACGTCTGTCGTGTTTCAGGGCATTCTCAATCCGCCGGACGAGATCTCCGAACAGGCCTTCCGTCTGACGGCGGTCAACCGCATGAACATGCAGCGCGTGCTGTTGCCCACCGTGCGCATCGAGCGCCGCTGTCCGTGGGCATTCCCATCGACGGAGGAGGAGCGACAGGAGGCGGTCGGCGGCGGTTCGGAGGGGATCTATTCGCGCTTCCACCGCTGCGGCTACTCGGCGGGGGAGGTTGGCGGCGTCGGCAATCTTGACGTGGGCGCGGTTCCCTTTACGGGCTGCTCGTTCACTCGCGCGGATTGCGTCGAGCGGGGAATGTTCGATCAGGATTCGACGCTGACGACGACCCGTCGCTTCGGCGGCATCGAGTTCGTGCCGGCGTCGATTTTGGTACGAAGCCACGGCGAGAAAAACCGCCAGGTCTCAGCTCCGGCAGTGAACGAAGCGCGCTACAACGACTTTGTTCCGCTGCTCTACGGAACGGTTTGGATCGAGCCGCCGGTCGTATTTTCGCGTAACGACGGCAACCTGACGCGGATGGAGGTGCTGGTTGCGTCGGGGAAGATCAACCGCATCTTGAAGGTTCTCGTGAATGATGTGGAGATCCCCGCGGGTGTCTCCGGTCAAGACATGACCCGTAGCGGCTGGTGGAATCTTTTCGCCGCTGGAGGCCGCGTCGGGGGATTCAACCTGAACTTCACTGACGCGAGCGGGTCACCGTTGGGTGACCCCTATGGAAGCATGGCTTGCCTCTCGATTGTCGTTCCCAACCAGATCAGCGACGGCGGTGCATTGCCGAACGTAAAACTGCTCGCCGAGGGGCTGCAGCTCGAGTCGTTCGACGGAGCGGGCGCTTCGTTGGGATCCGCGTTCACCGAGAACCCGGTTTGGATTCTGCTCGACGTTCTGAGACACGGCGGCTGGAAGAAGAGCGAGATCGATCTGATTTCCTTCGCCGACGCCGCCGCGTTCTGCGATCAGACTATTGCGGCAATCGACAACCAAGGCAACCCGATCTCGGCCCCGCGCTTCCAGTGCAACTTGGTCGTTCGCTCCCGGCGCACGGCGGCCGATCTGATTCGATCGATTCGCAACAACGCGCGACTGCAGCTGACTTATCGCGAAGACGGGATGCTGAGCGTCTTCGTTGAGAATTCGATTTCGCTGCAGCAGCCGGACATGATCGAGGGCTCGAATGCGACGACGATGCAGAACGGCGGCTGGCCAGCCTACGTCTATGCGGACGCCTCGCTGCCGGGAGTCGCATCCGGCATCCTACGTCGGGAGGACGCATCTCCTGCGATCCGCTTGTGGTCACGTTCGATTGCCGACACGCCCAATCGATTCTCGGTGGAGTTCGCCGATCGCTTCAACGAATACCAGCAGGATAGCCTGGACCTCGAAGACGCCGACGACATTGCGCGAACCGGCCAGGAGATCAGTGGACGTCTGGTCGTGGACGGCTTGCCTACATTCGATCAAACCGCGCGGATCCTGAAGTTCTACTTGGACAAGTCGATCAAGGGGAATCGCTTCGTTGAACTTGAGACGACGGTCAAAGGACTGGGGCAACGGGTTGGCGACATCGTCACAGTGACCTACGCCAAGGAGGGGTTGCTGAACCAGCCGTTCCGCATTCTGAAGATCGAGCCCTCAGGCAACTACCGCTCGGTTCGCATCACGGCGCAGATCCACGACGACGCCTGGTACGACGACACGAACGGCCAACTCACGTTGGTTCCCGCCACGCAGAGGTTGCCCGGCAGCGAGACGAGACTGCCCGATTCGATCTCGGGCGATGAGGTCGACGAGTTCGGCGATGCGCAGTTCAGCATCAGCGAGCAGACCCTTGCAGGCGACGACGGAACGCTGCTCACCGAGGTCCAGGTTGGGTTCCGTCCTCCCGAGTCGGGGCAGTCTTTCTTGGCGGGAACCCCGATTGTCGATCTCACCCCCGCCATTCAAACCAGCGGCGGCACGATTGACGGCGACCAGACGCTCTACTACTCGCTGACGGGCGTCGACGCGGAAGCCAAGGAAGGTCGCCCGTCGTTCAACGTTCGCGCGGTTGTTCCGGGAGGCACGTCGACAAATCAGGTCGTCCTGGGGGGGCTGAGCTTTACCTCCGGCACAGCGAGCTTCAACGTTTATCGCGGATCCCTGCCTTCGCAGTTGCACCGCATCGCGGAGACGCAGCCGCTCGCCACGTCGTTCACCGACAACGGACTGGCGGAAGAGCTTCAAGGAGCCCCGGACCCTCAGTACGACCACGCGAATTTCTATTGGCGGATTGAGCAGACCGACGAGCAGTTCGCGTCCGTATTCAGCCAGACTACGATCGGCAGCAGCATCCTTCAGTTGAACCTCGACGAGCTCGTCGGCAGCCGTGTTCGGTTGCTCCGCGGCAAGGGTGCGGGACAGGAGCGCGAGATCATCGCGAACGACGCAACCACGTTGACGGTCGAGCCCAAGTGGACGACCGAGCCGGATCAGAGCACAATCTTCGCTGTCAGCGAGAGCGCCTGGCACTTTGGCAGCCGGGCTCAATCGAGCCCGGCGCACTTCCAAGTTCCGAACCTCGGCAACCGTGTGATCCAGATCACAGGCAGGGCCGCCAACGCGCGCAACGTGGAATCGCTCGAGGGGCTGGCGATCGTCACGCGCTGGCGGATCGGCGGGGGCTCCCTCGGCGTCGCCGACATCGATGTCCCCCCCGAGCCGATCTTCGGATTCAGCGCGCTGGGCGACGGGAACGTTGAGATTGGTGCGATCGGTTTCCTCACGCTCGAGAACACGCAGACTATCTCGGATGCGACGTTCCAGATCTACTATCGCGACGAGCTCGCAGGTCAAACCACGACATCGCTCTCAGGTGCGATCGACTCAAGCCAGACCACGCTGACCCTCAACCAGGACGGCGGAGCGGCGATCGGCGACCTGATTCAGATCGAGGCGGAAATCCTTCGCGTTACCGAGGTGCAAGGCGTGGGTACGCAGTACGCCATCGACCGCGGAGTATGCGACAGCATCGCGGCGGCGCACGCTGACGCAACACAGGTCTACCTGCCGCTATCGCGAATCGTGACCGCGTCGTTTGAGCGAGGCTTCTTTGGGACCTCCTTGAGCGGCTCCTGGCGGCGATCGGTTTGGCTGCCTGACGTGCGAGTCGCCTGCGCCGAGCTGAAGGTCGTCAACTCGTTCGGCGAAAGCCCGACGGCAGTCGCCAACTTCTCGGAGCTTGCCGACAATGGATTGCGTACGCTGCGCGGCGGCCAATTCAACTTTCAGATCGAAGGCTTGATGGCCGTGCTCAACAATGCAACACCAGTGCTGTCGGTACAAAGTACTGTCTCGATTCGAGACATCTTCGCTCGCGTTAAGCAAGCGCCGACTGGAGCCGACTTGCAGTTGCGCGTCAATCTCGACGGATCGCCCATTGCCACGCTATCCGTCGCTGCAGGCTCTACGACCAGCGCGGCGGTCAACGGCGCCGAGTTGCCTACCTTGACCGCGGGCGGCGGGCTCACGCTCGACATTCTTGCGGTCGGTTCCACCTTCGCCGGGAGCGACGTGACGGTGACGATTCGTGTCTGAGACGCTGAAGAAACTGCGGCCGGACCGCGACCTGCAATGCTTCTTCTTTCGTCCAACGGCAATCGCGGCGCTGAGCGTTGCGTCGTCTTCGGGTTTTACCGTTTCAGGAACGTGGCGGCAACAGTTCGATTGGGCAGTCATTGAATGGAACCGCGACAACGTCTACGCGCATCCGCTATTGCGGCCGCTGCCGGACGGTGATCTCAGCGGCCTAACGCTCTCCTACCGAGAAACGCGGACGAACTGCATCCCCATCGATTCAGGGCTCTTTCCCACGGTCGATTGGCCGACGTTGCGCGTTTGGGCCGCGAATGCCTCGGGCGTCGAGCAGATCTACAAGATCCCGCTCCTCGACAACGCAATCGTCGTCCAGGGCTCCTACGTCGCCGCAAGCGCGACCTTCGGCTTGAGCGGCACGCTCACCGGCGGGGACGTCGTCGAGCTCTCTTGGCTCGACGAACACTACTTCCACACCGTCTCAGGCGCGGATACCTTCACGAGCGTCCTCGCGGATTTGGCAACCAACGTCAACGCGTTTTCGACGACGGTCTCGGCCTCGGCTACGAGTTCCGACATCACGCTCACGAATCTGACGGCCGGCGAGGAAGGGAACCGGCTCGGCATCGTCGGAACCGTCACCGCGGCGCAGACGGAAGTGTGGTCTCCTGACGCCCAGACGATGAGCGGCGGGCAGTCTCCGACGCAGTGGCAGGTTGACCTGGACTTCTCGAACGTCCTTGATGAGTTGGGCACCGAGGTTCCGATGCAGGCTGTTCGGAAGATGCGCTGGACGTACGCCGCGGCGTTGCAGGAGTCCGCCTATCAACGCAGCGAGTTCGACGTAGTGGTTTCGGATTGGGTAGTCACGGGAACCGGCCGCGCGTACTCCGTGGCGGGTCCTCTCAGCCGACGCTTCGAGGACGACTCCTCGGCCGCGAGCTACAGCGGTACGTGGCAGAAAGCCTGGGGCAACTTCTCTGGAAGTACGATTCAGAAGACCAACACGGTCGGCTCGGAAGCAGCTATCTCTTACGACCATCCACAGACGCACCAACTCTATCTTGGCGCGCGACTGACCTTCGAATCCGGAATCATCTCGGTATCGGTCGACGGCGGAACGGCGCAACAGTTCGATCTCTTCCTGCCCGGCGAGGACGCGCTCGTGCGGCTCGACTTGGGATCGTTCACCGCCGGCCCCCACAGCGTGGAAGCAAGCCTTGTCGGCGCCAATCCCTTGTCTCCCGATAACTCGTTCTATTTCGACTACGCGGAGGCCGCCGTGGCGGCCTCCGCCGTCGAAGAGCAGCCGGCCGTCCTCAACGAGACGTTGGCGACCGACTGGGATACCGATCACTCCCTGGCGCTGGCTCCTGAGCGAGTCGCCTGGAACATGAACATGCTCGGCTTCAAGGGCCGAGCGAATCACTACGTCGGCGCGATTCTCTTCTATGAGCTCACGAATCCGACCGCGCTCTACGCCCAAGCCACGGTAACGTTTCAAGGCACTCCCGTCTTCAGTCAGACGGTGCAAGTCATCCTCGATTCGACTGTCTTCAGTCGCGCGACGTTAAGCACGGACACAAACGAGAGCATCGCCAAGAATTTCGAGTATTTGATTAACAACGGCTCGACGGGAGTTCGCGCCTCCGCCGCCGGCGCGGTGTTGACGATCTTTTCTCGGGCGCTGGGCGCCGCGGGCAACTCGACGACTTTGAGCGCCTCGCCGACTTCCGGCGCCTTTCAAGCCGTCGCCTCCGGATCGAGCCTCAGCGGCGGCGCCGACGGCGAGTGGATCACCGACCTAAGTGCGCTGCCCCGTCTCAACCGCGCCGCCCGCGATTGGCATCGCGCCTACTTCGCGGCTCTCGACGGCTTCGGTGTCGAATCGACGGCGGCGCTGAGCACGGAGCTTTCCCACGGCGATCGCTCCCTCGGCGCCGGCATCGCTCAACGCTATCCTAACCTTGATCCGGTGGAGCTCAACACGCCGGCGCTACAGACGAACTTCTCTCCGACCAGCGCGGCATTCTGGGAGCAAGCGTATCTCGAGCTGGCGCAGATGCAAGTCGAGGCCGGAGTCGCCCCGTCGCTCCAGTTCGGCGAAGTGCAGTGGTGGTACTTTCCCGCCGCCTCGGGCATGACGTTCTACGACGACTACACGACCTCAACGTTCCAGGCGACCTACAGCCGAGCGATGCAGGTCTTCACGAGCAACGACGATTCGCTCGCCGGCTTCCCCGAAGAGGCCGCTTTCCTTCCGGGCCTGATCGGCGCCTTTACCCAGCGGATCCGCAACTTCGTCAAGGCAACCTACGCGGCGACGAAGTTCGAAGTACTCTACCCACACGACGTCAACGATTTCACGCTGACTCGCGTCGTCAACTATCCAACGACCGATTGGACGCCCGCCAACCTGAACACGCTCAAGACGGAGAACTTCACCTACACCGGCTCCGGCAATCTCAACAAGGCGCTGGAATCGATACGCTTTCCGTTGGGCCTCGGATTTACTCGCGAAGACTCGGCGCATCTGATCGGCGTTCTCTCAACGCGCGAACCATGGCCCTGGGAGCGTCGCCTGGCGCATCGTGAAGATATCGAGTCGGTCGTCTTCTGGGCGTTTGATCAGTTCTCGATCATCGGCTACCCGCTTCCACTGCCCGGCGACCCTAAACGCAGCAAGTTCTTTGGACCACGTTCCTGACGCGGATCTCGGGCCGCTCGGGCGGACCCCTCCTCGCTAAGATAAGTACGATGGACGGCATCATCGTTCTCGATAAACCCGCTGGCATCACTTCACACGACGCGGTGCAGCGGATTCGTCGCATCGCCGGCACGCGGCGGGTCGGCCACCTCGGCACGCTCGACCCGATCGCAACCGGTGTTCTCCCGATGGTCGTGGGCAAAGCAACGCGCCTCTCGCAGTTCTTTCTCAACCATGACCGGGCCTACGAGGCGACCATTCAGTGCGGCCAAGAAACCTTGACTTACGACTCGGCGGGCGAGCCTGTCGGTGAGCCGCAAACTCCTGCGCTGACCGCCGAACAAGTGACGTCCGCCGTGGCCGCCTTCAAGGGACGATCGTCCCAGGACCCGCCCCCGGTGAGCGCCAAGAAGATCGGCGGCGTGCCGGCCTACAAGCTGGCGCGATCGAACCAACGCGTCGAACTCGAGCCGGTCGAGGTCGAAATCTACGAGATCGAAGCGTTTGACATTCAGCTTGACCGCTTCGGCCTGCGTATGCGCTGTTCGACCGGCACCTACGTCCGCTCTCTAGCGCACGATCTAGGGCGCCGGTTCGGCTGCGGCGCGCACGTCTCGGCACTACGACGAACCGCAATGGGGGAGTTCGGCCTCACCTCGGCGCGAACTCTCGAAGAGCTCGAAGCGCTCCGCGACGAAGATCGTCTCGACGAAGCGTTGCTCTCGTCGACCGCATTGTTGCCTGAGATGCCGGTTCAGCGGGTGGACGAGGTCGACGCCGCGCGTATTGCCCACGGCCGGGATTTCCGCGTGACGGCCCCCGTCGATCGAGCGCCCGCCAAACGCATCAAGGCAATCGCCCCCGACGGCCGTTTAGTGGCCATCGGAGAGATTCGATTACCGACGCTTTATCATCCAATTGTTGTTTTCTAGTACGCTAAGATCCCGAGCCAAAGATTGTTTAGAATCGACTCAGCGAGAATATGAGCATGCGGCGGGCGCGAAATAGGATGCGCTGCTCAACCGAGTCCTGGCGGCCGGCCGGGGCGGCGGCAATGCTGGGTCTAGGTTTGCTCGGCTGTACGGCGCGGACTGAGCCGCCTCCCGTCGAGGAGGCCTTCATCGCCCGACGCTCGGTGACGATCCGGGCCGACTTGCCCACCAGTTCGCCGGTGGTTGCGACGGTCAAACTAGGCTCTCGTGTTGAGGTCGTAGGCCGACGACGACGATTGGTGCGCGTCCGCACGGCTGGCGACTCAGAGGGTTGGGCTCGCGACGACGAGCTGATTTCCCGTGAGGTCCGCGACCTCATGGAACAATCGCGGGCACAGACTACCTCGTACCCCTCGCAGGGCGTCGTACGAGCGTTCGATCGTCTGAACGTCCATCTCCAGGCGGGCCTTGAGTCGCCGCCAATCTACCAACTTGAGAAGGACGAAGGCGCCGAACTGCTTCTCCGGAGGATCGTCGAGCGGACGCCAGGGGAAGCGGCGGAACAGGGGGCGGCCGTCGTGTCCGACGGCTGGTGCCTGGTGCGGCTCCCGACTGGGAACGTAGGGTGGCTGCTGGCTCGACGAGTCTACTCCGGAATTCCCGATGAAATCGCTCAGTACGCGGAGGGTCGCCGCATCGTCTCCTACGCCTCGCTCGAAGAGGTCGAGGACGAGCGCCGCGACCTGGTCAAGCCCACCTGGCTTTGGACGCAAGTAGGGAAGGGCAAACAGACCTACGACTTCGACCGCTTCCGGGTGTTCCGCTGGAGCGATCGCCGTAACGCCTATCAAACGATCAAGCTGCGCACCTCGCTCCAAGGATTCCTGCCGGTCGTCGTCCATCCCAAGCTGGAGGTCGACGAAGGGACAGGCCCAGGTTTCTCGCTGACATTGCAGCGCGGAGACCGCCGAGTGGTACGCACCTATGTTCTCTTGGGACAACGTGTTGCCGAGGTTTCCGAGCGGCCTGCTCCGCCGCCGGCGCCCGCGATACGGCTCGAACTCGTTGAGCCCACTCTCGCTCCTCCGCCGGACCTGATGAATCGCCTGCTGAGCTGGTGGCACGGCCCCTCATAGGCAGACCTGCCGCCTGCCTATCGTCCCCGGCGCTTGCTGCCGATGATCTCATCGACGCCCCGGTTCGGCCGGGCGTCGTCGGATGAGCAGCTTTTCCCAACGAGCGCCGCTGTGGATCCATTGGGCGACCGCCCTGGCGATGACTCTGGCCCTAGCGCCCGTCGCCCCGGCACAGCGCAGTTTACCCCCGGGGAAGAAATCCAAAGACCCAACGGTTCGAACGATCGAGTTTCTACGCGCGAACTGGCTCTCGTTTGCAGAACAACGGGTCGCGGTATATCCGCTGGAGTTGCCTCCCCACGGTCGGCCGCTGCCGCCGCAGCCCGCCGATTACTTCGTCCAAGCTTTACTTGATGCCGGCAATGTCGCGGGCGCGACCCACCGAACCGACCTGCCTTGGACGAGAAAGCCGCCCCACGAGCAAGCCGCCGCGAGCGACGAGCAGAAGCTCGCCTGGATCACCGCGGACGCACGTCGGGGGAATTTCGACCGCGCCTTGTTCGGACGCGTCAACAAGCTCTATCGAACTCCCGAACAAGGGCTCGTCTCAGACGTTGTCATGTGGGTCGTTGACGCAGACCCGCCGCCGTCCCCCACAGTACCTTGGCGTTCGGCGAGGCCCGCTCTGCAGCTATCCAGGGTAGGCGAGGAGGACGACGCACCCGTCCTCTGGTACGGCCGGATGACTCTAATCTGGTCAGGCCGCTATCCGCTTGAGGACTGTTTGCTGCGCATGGCTGCGTCGTTCGTCCGCGTCTGGGAGCCTCCCCGCCACGGTGAACCGCGCAACGACTAACTTCGTCGACCCAGCCGGCCGCTGCGAAACTCCTTGAGCCTGTAGTCTTCGCTGTCAATGCGAACAACCCTGCACATCTCGATCAAGCGGGAGACCGCGCGCTGACCGATGCGATCCTCGAGCGGATCGAATAGGTCGTAGCGCCCGCTCTCGGCGTTCTTCTTCTTGGTCGGATCGCCGACGCTTGAGAGCGGCAGGTTCGTCGTTACCAGAATCGCCTTGTTATCGTTGTAGCGATGGTTGATGATCGTCTGTACCGTATCAAATACCCAGTCCGTCGCGCGGTGGGCGCCGAGGTCGTCGAGCAGCAGAATCTCGGCGTCCAACGCTGAGCGATAGGCGGCGCGGTCGCTCGCTCCAGCCGAGGAATCGTAGCTGGCACGAATCTGTTGCAGCAGAGTTGAGTAGGCGAAGAAGCGCCCTGCGTAGCCGTGCCCCATCAGCGTTTTGAGCGCCGCCACCGCCAGGTGCGTCTTGCCGGTTCCGGGCGGGCCCTGCAACAGCAGCCCGCGCTTGTCCGCCACGGGGTACTCTTCGGCGAAAGTGCGCGACTGGATCATCGCGTTTTCTTGGCTCTTGTTGGCGATCGGATTTTCGTTGAACCGAACCGGCGTGAAGCTCGAAAAATCCGCCTGGCGATAGCGCTCGGGGATACCCGCGCGCGCCTCGGCGTCAGCAGGATCGGCGGCCCGTGCATTGAGACACTCGCAGCGCGCGACGGCTTCGAGACCGTTCTTGTCGATCTGCTTCCAGCCGGTACCCTGGCAGTGCGGACAGTTTGGTTCGGCGGGCATCGTCTTTCCCTATTCGAGCACGGCCAGCGTCTCGCCGGCAGCGACCGAATCTCCCTCGGCGGCGCGCAGTTCACACACCACGCCCGCCTTTGGGGCACGCAGTTCGTTCTGCATCTTCATCGCCTCGATCACGATCACGCCCTGATCCTCTTCGACCGCATCCCCTTCGGCGACAAGACGGCGGACAACCTTTCCGGGCATGGGCGCTTTCATCTCCAGGAGACCCGAACTCGCCGCAGTGCCGCGCCTCGCGGCTAGCCTCCTCGGGTCGCTCAGTTCAACTCGGCACTCGTGGGAGTCTACCCATATGCCGAAGTCTCCTTTCTCGTACTCCTCGAGTCGTACCTCGTAGCTCTGTCGCCCGACGATCGCCGAGTAGACGCCAGGCTCTGTTTCGACCAGATCGGCGGACTTTTCCTCGTCTTGCTTCAGCAGCCGCACCTCACGTCCTTCCGAGGCTGAGACCTCGACCAGACGCTCTTCGCCGTTGATGCTAGCTATGAGCTTCATAGCGCCCCGTTCGCCCTGGAGCGTCTTGCCCGGCCGCCACCGTGAGGGAGCGGCCGGATTGACTCGCAGCACATGTTCACTAGCGCAGACCTCGGCGGCGGGCCAGGCTCTTCCAGCGGTCGGCCGGCGCGGTCTCGGCCGCCGCCCCTGTTCCGTTCGAGGAGACGAAGCGCCGACTTGCGGCTAGTAGCGCCGCCGCCTGATACTCGGCCGGAGGCTTGTCCTTCTTCATCCCACCGGCCTTGAGAAAACGGTCGATGAATCCAGTATCGATTTCGCCGCGCCGCAGCTCATCGCTCTTGAGGACGGCGCGAAAGAAGTCGAGAGTCGTCCGAACGCCGCCGATGTGATACTCCCGCAGGGCGGCCTCAAGCCGCGCGATCGCTGCCGGACGCGTCGGCGCCCAAACCGCGAGCTTCGCGATCAACGAATCGTATTCGAGCGGAATCTCCCAACCCGCGTATGCCCCGGAGTCGACCCTTACGCCCGGCCCTGAGGGACGCTCCAAGCTAGTAATCCGCCCCGGCGCCGGCAGGAAGCCTTGCGCTGGATCTTCCGCATAGACGCGACACTCGATCGCCGCGCCGCGCAAACGAACGTCGTCTTGTGAGAAACCGAGCTTCTTGCCGGCCGCGATCCGAATCTGCTCTTGAACGAGATCGACGCCGCTGACTAGCTCGGTAATCGGATGCTCCACCTGCAAGCGCGCATTCATCTCGAGAAAGTAGAAGTTGCGCTCGGCGTCCATCAAGAACTCAACGGTTCCGGCGCTGAAGTAGTCCGTCGCCCGAGCCGCTGCAACCGCAGCCGCGCAAAGCTGCTCGCGAACTTCTGGATAGCCTTCGAGCAGCGGCGACGGCGTCTCTTCCATCACCTTCTGATGGCGGCGTTGCAGCGAGCACTCCCGCTCGCCCAAATGCACTATCGATCCAAACTTGTCGGCGACGATCTGGACCTCCACGTGGCGCGGCCGCTCGATCGCCTTCTCTACATAAACCGAGCCGTCGCCAAAGGCGTTCTCCGCCTCGGAACGCGCTTGTTCGAACGCCGAAGCGAGTTCCTCCGGCGCGCGCACCAGGCGCATGCCTTTGCCGCCGCCTCCCGCCGAGGCCTTGATCAGCACAGGATAGCCGGCGCGCTCGGCGTCTTGCGCGGCCGCCTCGAAGTCGGCTGCGGGCCCCTCGCTTCCGGGCAAGATCGGAACGCCCGCCGCCTGCATCGCCGCCCGAGCTTCGGTCTTCGAGCCCATTCGCCGCATCGAATCCGCGCTCGGGCCAATGAACACGATCCCCGCGGCATCGCAAGCCCCGGCGAGCTCGGGATTCTCGCTCAAGAAGCCGTAGCCGGGATGGATCGCTTCCGCGCCATGCTCACGCGCCGTATCAAGGATCTTGTCGATCCGGAGATAGCTCTCGCTCGCCGGAGCCGGACCGATCTCCGCCGCCTCGTCGGCCATACGGACGTGCAACGAGGCGCGGTCGGCTTCCGAATAGACGGCGACCGAGCAAATCCCCATCTCGCGGCAAGCGCGAATCACCCGAACGGCAATCTCTCCGCGATTGGCGACGAGTATCTTTCGGAACATCAGCCGATCAGCTCACCCAAGGCGTCGGGATCGAAGCCCAGGGCGATCTTGCGTCCCGCCACCACGACAGGCCGCTTGATCAGATTCGGATTCTCCGACATCAACGTCAACGCCTCGGCCCGTGACGGCGGGTTCTCCTTCATGCTCATCTCGCGATAAAGCTGGTTGCGCGAATTGAGGAAGCCGCGATAGTCGCGCTTGCCGATCAGCTTGTCGAGCTGTTCAACCGAGAGTCCTTTGTTAAGGTCGATCAAATCGAGCTCGATTCCTTGCTCCGCCAGGAAACTCCTGGCGCGTCGACAGCTCGTTCAAGAAGGCTTTTGGTAAAAGGTGATCTTCGCCATGGGAGGCTTCAGTTTAGCAACGAGGCGGAGCCGAGCTCCAGCGGCCTCGCCGATAGCAGGTTCGCGATTGGATCGCCCTGCGGACGCCTGATCAGATCACCAACGGCGAGTTGGTATTTCAGTTTCGGGTCGAGCGCGCGAACGTCGACGCTAAGGGTCTCATCAAGCAAGAAATGATCCGTGCTGATCTCGCGCGACTCGGGATCGCGAGGATCGAGATCGATCACGAAACGCGCCGAGGCGCCAGGCTTCAGTCCCGGACGGGCTGCGGTTGCTTCCCACTCGGTGGTGGGACTCTCACCGGGCCAGAGCCATCTTGCGGCAAGATTCGCTTCTATCTTTGAGAGCGGGTATGGCTCACAGTACGAACGCGCCGGCCCGTCGAACAAGGGGGCCCATTTCAGAGATTCGCTGTCCCAGCGCCCAAGCCGAAAGGCGACGCTCCCATCCGGAGTGAGCGTATCGCTAATGAATTCACATCGGTTGACCGTCGTGGGGAGCGACCCGAAGTTCGTCAGGACAGCGTGGTAAGTCTTTGTGATTCCGGGAGTACCGATACTCCCATTCAGCACGACAACATCGGTGTGAAGGCCGCGCGCAACGGAGTGGCCGAGGACCGTTTCATGGTGTTCCACTAGCCGGGCGTGCCCCTCAGCAAGTGCGGCTATCGCTACAACCAAGAGACTCGTTCCGACTGCAGCGTACCAGAATCCGAGAGTTCGAGACATCAATAGCCCAGACACCGAAGCTCGGAAAAAGCTTCAAACTAGCCTCAACGTTTCAGGCCCAGACGGAGTATTCCTTAATAGAGACGACGAGACGTGAGCGCATTGGAAAATCCCGCGGGTCTGTTGCTCTTGATGAGCGACGCCCCGGCGCGCGAGGAAGCGGCCTCGGCGACGATGGCCGCGCTCATCGTTCGGGCTCGTTCCGGCGACCTGGACGCCTTCGACCTGCTCATGGCCGAGCTCGGCGATCGAGTCTTCCGAACCGCACGCAACCTCCTGGGCTCGCCCGCCGACGCTCAAGACGCGGTTCAAGAGACTTTCCTGCGCTTCTACCGCAGCCTTGATCGCTTCGACGCAGAGCGCGACCCAGCGCCTTGGCTCTATCGCCTCACGCTAAACGCCTGTCACGACTTCAACCGAAAACGATCCTGGAAGCGTTGGCTCTCGCTCGATGCGCTCAAGGGCGAGCGCCCTGACCCGTCGCCCGGTCCCTATCGCCAGGCTCTGGCGGGAGAGCAGCGGCAACTCATTCGCGAGGGTCTAGGCAAGCTATCGGCCGGGGAACGAGCAGCAGTGGTCCTACGCGAGATCGAGGGACTGTCGGCGAGACAGGCGGCCGAGGCGATGGCCTGCTCCGAGACTACGGTGCGCTCGCACGCCAGTCGCGGCCGCGCCAAGCTGAGGGCCTATCTCGAAGCCCGCGGCGGAGGTCCGCGATGAAGGAAGGACTATTCCGGCCGCTGCGCGAAGAGCCCGTCGACGAGGCGGCCCTGCAGCATGCACGGACCGCAGTGCTGGCGCGCCTTGGACGCTCGCGTCCCGGCGGACGGCTACGTCTTGCTTGGGTCGCCGTCGCTGCAGCCGCGCTCATCTGGACCGGCTGGCATTCGATCCCGCCCGTACCGGACGGCTCCCCGCTCGGGCTGGCCGTACTAGCGCGCTTGCCTCTGCCGCCGTCGGCGCCGGTTCCGGTTCGCTTGGTCCGACGGGAGCGACCCGCTCCGATTCGGCCAGAACCGCCGCCGCCCAACGGTCCGATCGTCGAGCAGGTACTGGTCAACCCAGCCCCGCCTGACGACACGACGGCGCCTGAAGGCGTGATCCTCAAGCTCGCATCTAACAATCCCGACGTGATTCTCTACTGGCTGATGGACGAACAAGGAGACTGAACCATGAAGATCATGACCCGAACTATCTCGATGCTTTTCGCGGCTTCACTCGCGATCTTTCCGGCTGCCGGGCAAGAGTCTCCCGAGGTAGTAAACAAAGTGATTCGGCTCCAGCACACAAGGCCGGAGAACGTCACAAGACTTCTGCAACGATGGACGGAGGGCAGATTGGTACCCAGCGACGCTCTTGGTCTAGTATCGGTCTCCGGCTCGGCGGAAGAAGTCACGCGCATCGAAGAGGCGATCCGAACGGTCGACGTTCCCCGCGCCGTAGCCGAAGTCGACGGCAGACAAAATGTCGAGTTGACGGTCTACTTTCTGGGCGTCGACGATCAAGGCCAAGGGGAGGCGTTCGACGGTCCTCTCGGCGCGGTCGTGGAGCAGCTCAAGCACAATTTCCCCTATCGGGGATATCGTCTGCTTGAAACTCTCGTCGCCCGCGGCCGGACAGGTCGACCGTTCGAGGTCAACGGAGCGCTCATTGGAGATCAAAACTCATTGAGACCTTCGATGTACCAGTTTCGATCCCTTGTTGACGGAGTCTCTGGTGAAGGCGATTCGCAGTCGATCTCTCTGACCAACCTGCGCGCCGGGATGCGATCTCCGGTTCAGCTCAAGAACGACGAATTCAAGTACACCGACCTAGGCGTCAACACCGACATCGACATTCCGCCAGGCAAGCTCGTGGTGGTGGGAAAGGCGGGCACGAAGGCGTCCCCAGGCGGCATGTTTGTCGTCGTCAGCGCCAGGGTCGTCGAGTAGGCCCTGAAGCCTCGTGGTGCAAGGCCCCAGCTCTGCCTCGTCGATTCTCAATCGACGCCTGGCATCGGCGCGACGGGTTCTAACAGAAAATGAAAAGGCGGGACGGCAGAAGGAGAAGAGCCTTACGAGGCAAGATGCCGTCCCGCCCTTGTCAGCGGCAGCCAACTCAGGAAACTACAGACTAATTTAGCAACTCGGCTCCTCGAAGTGCACCAGGACTCTTCCCGGTTTTTAGCAAAAATCTCCCTCGGGAACTCCTCTAGTCGGCTGTTATCATGACAAGGACGACGACGGGAGAAAGCGGATGAAGCTCTGGATGCTGCTGCTGTTGGCGCTGGCCCTGCCTCTCGGGGCGCAGCAGGAGGGCCGCAGCGATCGACTCCGCAAGCAGCAGGAGGAGATCTTTCGCTGGCAGGTGGTACGTCCGGTGGCCCGCGGCGAGCGCGCCGCGGTCGCGGCTGGGACGCCTCGCGTCACTGAAGCCGCCATGCGAGTCATGCACGCCGGCGGCAACGCCGTCGACGCCGGCGTCGCGGCGCTCTACGCCGGAGCGGTTTCAGAATTTTCCCACTTCGGTTTCGGGGGCGAATCTCCGATCCTTATCCGCGCGCCCGAGGGCCGCGTCGTGAGCATTTCGGGGCTGGGAGCCGCGCCCAAGCTCATGACACGCGATTTCTTCCTCTCGCGCCGGGTCGATCCCGCACTCGAACAAGAAGCGCGCCGCCGCGGAAACAAGAACGGACCGATCCCCTCCTACGGAATCCTGCCCGCCCTCGTGCCGGGGATGGTTGACGGCGGCTTACTGGCTCTGCGCGACTTCGGCTCTCAATCATTCGAGCAAATCATCCAGCCCGCGTTCGATCTGGCGTTGGCGCAACCGATCGATGAACAGCGCTCCCGCTCGATCGCGTCGGCGAGTCATTTTTTGCAGAAGTTTCCGACTTCCTTGGCGGTTTTCATGCCGGGCGGACGGTTGCCGCGTCCCGGCGACCTCTTTCGTCAACCCAAACTCGCCGCCACGCTCGAGAAAATGATCGCCGCCGAGCGCGCAGCTCTTGCGGCGGGCAAGAACCGCGAGGCGGCGATTGACGCTGTCCGCGACGCTTTCTATCGCGGCGAAATCGCACGCACAATCGGCGACTTCGTCAAAGCCAACGGCGGCTTGTTGCGCTACGAGGACTTCGCCGCCTTCCGGCTCGAGGTCGAGGAGCCGCTGCGCACGACCTTCAATGGACACGAGGTCTACAAAGCGGGCTTCTGGACCCAGGGCGCTGTGATGATCCAGGCGCTCAACATCCTCGAGCGGGTCCCCTTGCAGAGCTTTGGGTGGAACACCGCCAACTACATCCACTATCTCGTCGAGGCCCTCAAACTAGCCTATGCGGATCGCGACGCCTGGTACGGCGATCCCGACTTCGCCGATATACCCGCGGACCTGCTCACGAAGTCCTACGCGGCGAAACGTCTCGAGATGATCAGCCCGATGAACGCCTCGACGAAGTTTCGGCCTGGCGCCTTCAGTGACGGACAGCCTCCTCATCCGGCGCTTTACGCCGAGCAGCTTCGTCCGCTCACCGACGCGCTCGCCTCACACGACACAACTTGCGTCAACGTCGTCGACGAAGACGGGTGGATGTTTTCCGCCACGCCGTCGGGCGCCTGGATGCCGTCGGTCATCGCCGGCGACACCGGCGTGCCGCTGACGCAACGAGCCCAGAGCTTCGTGATGATCCCCGGTCACCCGAACGTCGTCGAGCCCGGCAAGCGGCCGCGGATTACGCTCACGCCCACGATCGTCACCCGCGGCGACCAGCCCTTCATGGCGCTGTCAACGCCGGGCGGCGACCAGCAAGACCAAGCTCTCTTGCAGACCTTGTTGGCAGTGATGATGTTCCAGTTCAATCCGCAGGCGGCCGTCGAGGCGCCCCGCTTCCAGACGCGGCATCTGGTCTCCAGCTTCGACGACCACGCCATGGACCCCAATCGCTTGCTGCTCGATGAACGTATCCCAGAGTCGGTGCTTCAAGAGCTGCTCGAACGCGGCCACGAGATTGAACGCCGAAGCCGTTGGAACTCCGGATCGGCTCCGACTGCCATCAAGATGCGGCTCAACGGCGTCATCGAGGCCGGCGCCGACCCCTACAATTACCGCTACGCCGACGCTTGGTAGCAGGTTCGGCGGCGCGGCGCTTTTCACAGATTTTACAAACCGTCCGCGGCTCGAGGCCGTACTACATGTGACAAGCTCTCCGGCGAGTGCGAGAATACCGGGTAGATAGGAGCGACGATGAAACAACTGGCCGCCATCCTCTTGGCTCTTGCTCTGGCTATACCCGCGACGGCGGATGAAAAGAAGAAGAAAAAGCCGAAGGGCGACAAGCACGATGTCGAAGCGATCGGCGATCGCGATGTTGACGGCAAGGTCAACTTCTACTCGCTCGATAAAGAGGTGGCGCTCGGCAAACAGCTTGCCGACGAAGTGGCGCGCACCTCGAAGATCATTCGCGATCCATTCATCGCCGAGTACGTCAACCGTCTGGGTCAGAACATTGGACGAAACTCAGACGCCGGAGTTCCTCTTAGCTTCCAGGTCGTCGACGATCCGTCCATCAACGCCTTCGCGCTGCCGGGCGGATTCCTGTTCGTCAACACCGGTCTCTTGCTTGCGGCCGACACCGAAGCCGAGCTTGTCGGCGTACTGGCCCACGAGGTCGCCCACGTTGCGGCTCGCCATGGGACCCGCCAAGCAACACGCGGGCAGATCGCCAACTACGCCACGATACCTTTGATGTTCCTCGGCGGCTGGGCCGGCTTCGGTGTCCGTCAAGCAGCGTCAATGGTCATCCCAATGACGTTCCTGCAATTCTCCAAGGGCTTCGAACGCGAGGCCGACTATCTGGGCGTTCAATACCTATACGCCGCAGGATACGATCCTGCGGGCTTCGTCGACTTCTTCGAAAAGCTCCAAGCTCAAGAAAAGCGCAAGCCCGGTACAATTTCCAAGGTGTTCCGTAGTCACCCTCTGACCGACGATAGAATCGCTGCGGCGCAAGAGGAGATCGGCCTCATCCTGCCGTCGAAGCCGGAGTATCGCGTCTCGTCCTCGGAGTTCCTCGGCGTCAAGGATCGGCTGATGCTGCTGAAACGTCCGGGCAAAGACGCACCCGACGACTCTAAGCCGCGCATCGTGCGTTCCGGAGGCCGCATCGATCCCTCAGGAGAGAGTTCACCGACCGGTATTGAGGACGACGATGCCCCGCCCGTCCTGCGCCGTGGAGGCAGCACCGAGGCGTCGCCGGACGATGAGGACGGCCCGCCCGTTCTACGTCGCGGCGGCAGCGAAGCGCCGAGCTCGGCCCCCGAGTCGGGCGTCGAAGACCCGGAGGACGACGGACCACCGGTCCTGCGCCGCAACTAGAGCTCTGGTCGCAGCCCCCGCGCCCACACAAAGGACGAACAACTTTCGCGCCAGTCTCGTATCTTCGAGTGAGGCGGCGAAACCATGCGCGATCACGTACGAGTCCTAGCAGTTCTTAACCTTGTTCTCGGATGCTTCGGCCTATTGGGCGGGCTCGTCGTGCTCTTGATCTTCGGCGGCCTCAGCGGCGGGTTGGCTACGGTCGCAGCCCTTGAGGATCCTGACGCTGCGGGAGCGGCGGCAATCGTCGGAGTCATGGGCGGCGCCATCGTCCTACTCATCGTTGTGCTCTCGATCCCAGCGCTAGTCGTGGGCTATGGGCTATTGCAAGTGCGGCCTTGGGCGCGCATTGTCGGAATCGTAGTCTCGGCGTTGAGCCTGATGCACGTTCCGCTCGGAACGGCGGTCGGCGTCTACGGGCTGTGGGTGCTGCTGAACTCCGAAAGCGAACAGATCTTCCGCGAGCAACCCGGCGGTCTCTAAGTCAGCCGCGCCGCGAATACATTTCATTTCCGGCAAGCTCCGAGCCAACTGGTGCGGGCGAGACAAGCTGCTAAGACCCTGGGGCTCTACTCGCCGATCGCGTGAATCGCTACCTTGCGGCGATGCGGCGCGCGGCGATGCTCGAAGAGGTAGACCCCCTGCCAGGTCCCGAGCGCAGGGCGTCCGTCGAGGATCGGAATCGATAGCTGAACTCCGGTCAGCGCCGCCCGAATGTGCGCAGGCATGTCGTCGGGGCCTTCCATCGTGTGCCTATAGCGTGGGTCGTCCTCAGGCGCAAGACGTGAAAAATAGGCTTCGAGGTCGTGAACGACATCGGGATCGGCGTTCTCTTGAATGACCAGCGAGGCGGAAGTGTGACGGACAAACAACGTGACTAGACCTTCTCGGATCTCCAGCGAGCGCACCCAAGAGACAACCTCAGCGGTGAACTCATAGAAGCCTTTGCCGCGAGTCGAAAGAGCAAGCTCGGTGACGCCTTGTTTCATGTTTCTTCCTTTGGATGGTAGAGAAATCGTCGACGGATGAGGGCCGCGACCGGAGGCGGAACCAGCGCCTCCCACTCCTCGCCCTCGGCAATCGCGGCGCGAACAGCGCTCGAGGAGACAGTATCGAGCCCGTCCGGCAACTCGACGGCGTGAACGTGCGACCGCAGACGCTCGGGAGCTTCATAGCGGCCGCCGCGCGAAGCTACGACTAGCGCAAACTCAGCAAGCTGCTCGTCGATCGACGATCCGGCGGCATAGTCCCAGGCAACGATGCGCTCGGCGGCATCGCGCCCACACAGGAGATAGAGGTCGACAGCCGGGCCGCAGAGCTCTCGAAACTCCCTAGCGATCTCGATGAACAGACCTCCTTCCGAGGCTGCGGGTTCCAGCAAGGGATGCGAGTCAGCAAGAGCGCAGATCATCTCGACCCTCTGTTCGAGGCTGGTCGCTTCGAATGCCTTGTGAGGGTACTTCTCCGGCAAGACTAGCGCGACTTGGCTGAGCGAGAGCGCCTCAGCGGCAGCCTCAGCCAGAGCCACGTGAGCAACCGTGGGAGGGTTGAAGCCGGCGGGTATCAGACCGAGCCTGCCGCCTCGCGGCGGGCGTCCAGAAAGATAGCGGGCCATAGCCGGCCTGAAGGGTCAGTAAGTGGCGCGGCCGCCGCTGACGTCGTAGCACTGGCCGGTGACGAAGGAGCAGTCGGGGCTGGCAAGAAAGTGGACGACGGCGGCGACCTCTTCTACCGTGCCGGTGCGTCCTCGTGGAATGCGCGAGACCATGTAGTCGACCTGCTCCTCAGTGATCTGATCGAGGATTGGGGTACGAATTACGGTCGGGCTAACCGCATTGCAGCAGATGTTCTTGTCGGCGGTCTCTTTGCCGATCGATTTACTCATCGCGATAACCCCCGACTTGGCGGCGGAGTAGGCCGTCATGTTGGGATTGCCTTCCTTGCCCGCAAGCGAGGCGATGTTGACGATGCGACCGTAGTTCTTCGCGATCATCAGCGGGAGAGCGGCTCGGCAAAAGTAGAAGGGACCGGTCAGATCGACATCGATGACGCTCTGCCAGTCTTCGTCGCTCTGTTCCCAGACCGGGGCGGCCCGGCCGGCAATGCCGGCGTTGTTGACCAAGATGTCGAGGCGTCCGGTTCGGGCGTGCGCCTCGCGAACAGATGCCTCGACGGATTCCCGATTGGCTACGTCGACCTCAACCGCAAAGGCCTGAAGGCCCTCGTCTTCGAGGGCCTTCGCGGACTGTGCGGCAAGCTCGCCGTTGAGATCGGCCACGGCTACCGAGGCGCCGGCTTGGGCAAGCCTACGAGCGATGCCCGCTCCGATGCCTTGGGCGGCTCCGGTTACGATCGCGGTCTGACCGCTCAGATCGAAAAACTTCACTCGGCCTTGGCTTCCTCTTCTTCCTCAGCGGCTTCGGCAATCTCTGAGACAGGGTCGGAGGCAGCCTCGGCTGTCTCGGCTGTCTCGGCCTCAAGTTCAGCCGCCGCGCGTTCCTCAGAGGCGGCCTCGGCCTCCGCGGCTTCTTCGGCCGCCTTCTGACCAGGCAACTCGTCCTCGCGGCCTTCAGCCCGAACCTCAACCGCAACGCTTACCTTGACGTCTTTGTAGAGATGTAGGCGGACCTCGTAGTCGCCGACCATCTTGATCGGCTTCTCGAGAATGATCTTGTGGCGTTCGATTTCAAAGCCCTTCTCGGCAAGCAAGGCCCCGATGTCGCGCGTGGTGATTGAGCCGAAGAGCTGCCAGGAGTCGCCGGCTTTAGCAACGGCGCGAACAGTCAAGTCCGTCATCTTCTCGGCCAACGTCGAGGCGTCGGAGCGAAGCTGCTCTGCCTCGCGCCCGGCCGCCGCCTGCATCTCGTCGATCTGTATCTTATTCGCAGCGGTGGCGGGCATCGCCAACTGCTTCGGGAAAAGGTAGTTGCGGGCATAGCCGTTGGCGACGTTCACGATATCGCCGCGGTCGCCGAGCTTGCGCACTTCTTGCTTGAGAATGATTTCAATCATCGCTTGGCTCCTGAACCCTAGTATTCGCCGGCGAACGGCAGCAGAGCGATGTTGCGCGCCCGCATGATGGCGACCTTGAGGCGGCGCTGGTGATGGGCGCTTAGGCCGGTATGACGGCGCGGCAAGATCTTGCCGCGGTCGCCGATGAACTGCTTCAGCGCGTCTACGGCCTTGTAGTTAATGTCGTCGATCTTATTGACGCTAAAGTAGTCGACCTTCTTGCGTCGGAAATACCGGCGACCTCCGCCGCCACGGTCGCCGCCGCGCGGCGGCGGTCGGCGGTCTCCGCCGGGACGAGGACCGCCAGCCGGCCGACTCGGGGCCGAAGACGGAGCGGCGGGAGCGGCTGCGGCAGGAGGCGCCGCGGCAGCCGGGGCTGCCGCAGGAGCGGCTGGGGGCGCGGGCGGGGCCGCTGCGGCGGCCGGAGCCGCCTCTGGAGCTTTGGGTGCTGTGGGATTGCTGTCTGACATCATCGAACCTCGTTAATCCGTTTCCGATCTAAGCTTCCGTCTTCTTGTTCGCTTCCGGACTAGCCGAACCTGCCGCCGGCTCTCCTTCAGCGGCTTTACTGGGGGCGGCTTCGGTCTTGGCCGGCGCGTCTTTAGTCGGCGCACCAGGCACGGCCGCTGCCGCGGTAGCCGGCTTGGCGGGAGCCTGCGGCCGACTGGGAGCACTGGACGCTGGCCTCCGCGCGGCGCGAGCCTCGCGGCGAGCTTTCAGCTTGGCAAGACGTTTTAGATCGTCGTCGATGCGGATCGTCAAGTACTTGATGACCGCGTCGGAAACGCCCATGCGACGCTCGATTTCCTTGGGTAGGTCAAGGTTCTCTTCAAGCGAGTACTGGATCAAAAAGTAGTGACCTTCGGAATGTTTTCGGACCTTGTAGGCGAGGCGCTTCTTGCCCCACTTGTCAACCTTGTCGATTTTCGCGCCGCCTTCCTCAATGGCCTGTTGGACCAAGTCAGCGGCTGCGTTGATTTCATCTTCGGGCAAATCCGGCCGAATGATGAATACCAGCTCGTAGATTCTCATGCTTCCTCTTCTTTTTCACCTTGGGCGCGACGGTTGATTACCGTCATGGCCTTGTCGGCGCCTTCGGAAATATAGAGCCGAACGGCTTCCGCCGCACGGCCCACGATTTCTTCCGCCTCTGTTTCCTCGGACGGTCGAAACTTACGGAGCACAAATCGCGCCCCGTCCCCGATCCGATGACCGGGATCAATCCCCAACCGCAGCCGGGGAAACTCCATCGTGTCAAGCGCTCCGATAACCGACTGAACGCCCTTGTGGCTTCCTGACGATCCTCTTAGGCGTAGTCTCAACTGCCCCCACGGCAGCGCTAGTTCATCGTATACCAACAACAAATTTTCCGGTTGCAGCTCGTAACGCCGCAACAGCTCCCGCACTGGACCGCCGCTCAAGTTCATGTACGAGAGCGGCTTGGCCAGCGCCACCTCGCGTCCTTCGATCTGTCCCAGACCGACCAGCGCGTTCTCTTCCGGGCGCGTCACCCGGAGGCCGGCGTCGGTAGCGAGGCGATCGATCACCATGAAGCCGAGGTTATGCGGCGTTCGTGAATACTCCGAGCCCGGGTTCCCCAAACCGACGATAAGGTCCATCCGGGGCTCCAAGCGCGGATTGCACGATCGCTAGGAGGCCTCCGGCGCCTCGTCGCCTGTGGCTTCGCCCTCGCCTTCGGCGCCTTCGACAGCCTCTTCTTCCTCGGCGACTTCCTCTTCCTCGGCCTTCCTTCCGACTACATGGACGACGACCGAATTCGGCAGTCCAATCAGAGTGGCGTTCTCTCCAACATCGATATCGGAGAGGCGAATCGCCTGGCCGAGGTGAAGATCCGTCACATCGAGTACGATGCTCTCCGGCGCTTCGAGCGGCAAGCACTCGATTTCGGCCATGCGCATGACGATGTCCTCGAAGCCGGCTTCGTTCTTAACGCCGAAAGCCACGCCGATTGTCTTGAACGGTACCTTGACACGAACCTTCTTCGCGAGGTCCACGCGTCGCAGGTCGACGTGCAGCAGACGGCTGGTGACCGGATCAATCTGCCAGTCCGAAGCCATGGCCGAGCCCTTGGCGCCGCCGCTTAAATTGAGCACGCGGTTGCGGTCCGTAGTCGAGGCGAGGATCTTGGTCATCGTCTTCGTATCAACGGAAAGAGCGCGCGGCTCCTCTTCGAAACCGTACAGGATCGCGGGCGCTGAACCGCCTGCGCGCATCCGCCTTGCCGCGTTCTTACCACGTTCCTCGCGGGCGCTCACTTCTAAGTCTATTTGTTCTTGCATCTATCGTCTCGTCAACCGACCGGGGTCAGCCCCTTGGTCTCGAATCGGGTCGGTTGCTCCTCCTAGGCTATCGCCTCAAATCCTATTGTCATACAAACAGCTCGCTGATCGAAGTTTCGTCGTGAATCGAAGCGATGGCGCGCGCGAACAACTCGGCAACGCTAATCTGACGAATCTTGGCGCTCTTGCGCGCCTGATCCGAGAGCGGGATTGAATCGCTGACGATCAACTCCTTCAACGATGAGGCCTCGATTCTGTCAATCGCTTTGCCCGAGAGCACGGCATGCGTCGCACAGGCTGAGACCGAGGTCGCGCCTTGCTCAATCAGAGCTTCCGCGGCGCTCACCAGCGTGCCCGCCGTGTCGACCAGATCATCCACAATCAAACAATCTCGCCCCGAGACGTCGCCGATGACGTGCATGACCTCGGCGACGTTCATCTTCTCGCGGCGCTTGTCGATGATCGCCAACGGAGCCTTGAGCCTCTTAGCGAATGCTCGAGCGCGTTCGACGCCGCCCGCATCCGGCGAAATTACCGTTAACGACTGCGTACCCGACGAGCGGCAGTACTCGACCATTACTGGAGCCGCGAAAAGATGATCGACGGGAACATTAAAGAAGCCCTGGATCTGCGCTGCATGCAGGTCAAGAGTCAGCATTCGATCCGCGCCGGCGGTTTCAAACAAGCTCGCAACGAGCTTCGCCGAGATCGGCACGCGCGGCCGGTCTTTCCGGTCTTGGCGCGAATAACCGTAGTAGGGCGACACGACGGTGATGCGCTTGGCTGAAGCGCGCCGCAAGGCGTCGAGCAACAGCAACACTTCCATCATGTTGCGCTCGACCGGCGTGCATGTCGGCTGCACCACGAAGACGTCCATGCCGCGTACGTTCTCGTCGACCTGCAAGTAGATCTCGCCGTCGGAAAACGTCTTGATCGAAAGCTCGCCGACCGGGACGCCGAGGTGCTCACAAATCGCCTGGCTCAGAACAGGGTTCGCGGTCCCGCTGAAGACTCGCAGACGCGGTCTTTCGTTGTCGGCCATCAGACTGGACGCCGTCATCGCACTTTCTTTGCCGCCGAAGTCTTCCATATCTTCCCGTAGGCGGGTCGGGCGATCGTGTGGGCGAGAAAGACCTCGCCGTCGATACCATCCAATGAGTCTCGGGCTGCCATCGCTTGCTCTCTGGAATCGAAAAAGCCGAAAAGCGCGGACCCGCTGCCTGACATCATGGTTGCCGCAGCGCCTGTCCGCGCGAGACGATTCTTCAGTTTTTTGAGATCAGGAAACCGGCGAAAAATGACCTTCTCGAAGTCGTTCGACCATCGTTCTGCAACATCGGACGCCCGAAAGGGTCCAGGCGCGCCAACCCCCGCACAGAACGTATTTATGATAAAACGCGTAGAAGCCTCTGTCAACGGCTTGGGACGGGAGCGCGCCAGGGCTTGATAGGCCTGAACAGTTGAAACACGCAGGCTCGGTGCAAGCACCAGGAGCCACGCCCTGGGCATGTCCGCCAGAGGATAGATCTCTTCGCCCCGCCCGACTCCCACGGCGCGGCCTCCGACCAAGAAGAACGGCACGTCGCTGCCCAAGCGGGCCGCCGTCTCCCACACCAGACTGGGCTCCGGCGCCGGCTTGAGCAGGCGGCTAAGCGCGAGCAGCGCCGCTGCAGCGTCCGAGGATCCTCCGCCGAGCCCGGCCCCGGCCGGGATCTTCTTGCGTAGCTTGATCTCAACGGTTCCTTTCCACGGACCCCGGGAGAGCAGTTCGCGCGCGGCCCGGGATGCCAGATTGTCGTCTCCGCCAAGCTCGGGATGGTCGCAGACGAGTTCCACGCGGCGCCGCGGCCCTGGCACAAAGCCCACCTCGAGCGAATCGGCGAGTGAGATCGTCTGAAAGACGGTACGCAGTTCGTGGAACCCATCCGCACGGCGACCCAAAATCCGAAGACCAAGATTGATCTTGGCCGGGGCTCGACCGCGCAGGCTGGACATGGTGAGGCCTACTCGTTGTAACTAAGCACGGAAAAGACGTCGTGGCCCTCGAGTTTCTCGCGGCCGGGCAAGAAGCTCAGCTCAACCACAAAGGCAAGACCATGTACAACGCCGCCCATCTGTTCGACGAGCCCGACGGTCGCGCAGGCGGTACCCCCGGTGGCCAGTAGATCGTCGACGATCAGCACGCGCTGACCTTCTTCCACCGCATCGGTATGAATTTCGAGCGTGTCCTGGCCGTACTCGAGATCGTAGCTCAAGCTGGTAGTCTTCGACGGCAGCTTGCCCGGTTTGCGCACCGGGATAAAGCCTGTGCCGAGGCGCGAGGCGATCATCGGCCCGAAGATGAAGCCGCGCGCTTCAATACCGAGCACAATGTCGGGCGGCGCATCGTTGTAGCGCTCCGCCATGGCGTCGGCAAGATCGACAAGGCCTTTGGGGTCCTTGAGCAGCGTCGTGATGTCGTAGAAAAGGATGCCCGGTTTGGGAAAATCGGGCACTTCGCGAATGAGCTTTTTAAGATGGTCCATGGGAAGTCGCGAGACTCATCCATTGTGAACGAGCGGAGGGCGCCGCGTCGAGCCCTCGTAGTTCAATGGCGGCACGGTACGGTAACGCAGCCCAACACTACGACTCAATAGCGCACCCGGAAGCCGCGCGCTCCGCCAGCTTCGACCGAGCTAGCCTTCACCCCATCTACCCGAGAAAGCGCCGGCCCCTGCCGCAATTTGGCCTCGAATGCATCCAGCGCCGTCTCGTCGGCCTCGGCCCAAGCCTCGACCGACCCATCGGCACGGTTGCACACCCAGCCTGCAACGCCGAGCTGCGCTGCGTTGCGCTCGACGAAAAAACGAAAGCCGACTCCATGCACCCGGCCGCGAACTCGAAACAGCCTCGCTTTTCTTTTACCCGGACCCTGAGTCATCGCCATGTAGGTAATCCTTACACGCTAGGGGAAAATGTACCCGAACTTACCCCTTCCGGCGATGGACCTCAGGTCGCAAGTGGCTGACCGAACAACAGGGGGGACGTTCTGGCCCCGGAATTGCTAAGGATGTCGGCATGGACCCGATCTGGTCAACGGCAGCCGTGGTTGCCCTGCCGGCATCGACCTTCACTTTGGCGCTTGCGCTGGGGTGGGGCATGCTGGCGGTCATCCTACGGACGGTGGCTCGGCAGCCTCGATCAGGTTCGAAAGCTTCAATTATAAGGAGCACGGCTCCTCCTGCGACTTGAGCCCCGCGGCATAAAACGATTCCGACGGCCCATTGGAATCGCCTCCCCCTGCGGGGCTCATTTCTTTCTCCTTCCTCTTCTCTCTGCTCTTAAGGCGTGATCGGCGACTCAGCGAGTTGTCGCTAGCCGTCCGGGCTCCCGGTCGGTTTGACCTTCGACCGCTGGCCGATGGAGAGCATCAGGCTCCACTCTTCCTCAATCACTTGCCTCAGGCGGCCTTTGGACGCCGACTCCGGCGCGGTGCGTCAGGGTGCCGGAGGAGGAGAGGGCGCTTCAGGCGCTTCGGTATCGCCCGGCAGCGGGGCTGGCGGCGCCGGCGTATCGCCTGGCAAACTTCCGCCGGTCGGCGAGCTACCGCCCGTCGGGGTATTGGTACGCGCGACGCGTTGCCAGATCGAGGCGGCAATTCGAGCGGCGTCCTCGGCGACTTGAGCGACCTTCAGCTTGTCTACCCCGGCTTGAGCGAGCGGCGAGCTTGGATAGACGGTCAAGCTCTGCCCGGCTGAGACCGGTGTCTCGGCGCCGCGAGGCATCAGACGATGCTCAACTCCCACTAGGCCCTCTTCCACACTCACCGTCGTCGTTTCGTCTTCGGCGACGGCGACATCGAAGATCGTCCCTCGTACTGAGATCACCGCGGTCGGAGAGAATATGCGATGTGGATTCGGGAGTCCGCCGAAACGTCGGATCGATACCTTCACGCGACCTAGAAAAATATCAATCAGGTCGCTCAGGCTGCCCGGATTCTTACGAAAGACGACGCGAGAGTCGGGATAGACGAGGAACGTAGAGCCGTCGCTGGTCTCAAGCTGGGCGAAACCATCGTCGCCGGTGATGATGGTCTGACCGACGGCAACGCTGTTTCCCTCGAACAGGGCCCAGGCCTGACCGTTGCGCCAAACGGAAACCTGTCCTTCGGCGGCGAGCACCTGGGCGGCCGAATCATCCTGGGCGCCTGCCGGGGCAGCGAAAATCAGCGCCGCAGCGCAGAGCGCAAACGCCGCCGCCATACCGCCGAGGCTGCATGCTCGGTTCGTCACCAGACGCACGACGAACCCGTTGGTCGTCGACGATTTAGTTTGGCACGACAGTAGCCTTAAGAAAAGTCGAATCGTTTTCGGCCACATCGCGTCTATCCTTTTCGAGGCATGCAACTTAAGGTTGGTTGCGCTAATCTGTGAAAGAATCTTGTCTGTGTCGAAAGGACACGTCGGCGCGGCTGAAACGCCTCGGAGGCAAGGTTCTTCGCGTTCCTTCCAATCGATCGCAGATGCACTCCTTCCGTCTCAGAGCCAGCCGCCTAGCCGTATCGACGGCAATTGGGGCGTTGCTGCTTGCGTCGGCGGCGGAGTCGGCGACGCAATGGCGGCGCGTAGGCTCGGCCGCGCTCGAGACCGGCCTGGCCGGTCCGGCGGGCGGCTCGGTCGACGACGTTTCGTTTTCGATCGACGGCTCGCTGCTGGTCCGACTCCCCACAGGGCTCGAATGGCTCTCGGAAGATCGCGGCGACAGCTGGAGGCGGCCTGCGGCGGGCGAGTCTTCCCTGCCCCGAATCCGTCCACTCGCCGACCCCGACATTCGCACTCCCAGCGGCGACGCCCTGGCGCGGGTCTACCGTCACCCACTGCAAGCTGGCCGAGCGTTCGCCCTGGGCCGCGACCTATGGACGAGTCCAGACGCAGGGCGCTCCTGGATCCGGCTCAGCTCCGCCGCGCCCGGCTCGATGATCGGCTCCGCGCCGCGCGCGCTGGCCTTCGATCCGAGCCTGCCGGATGCGCTCTACGTCGCCAACCGCTCCGGGCTGTGGCGCAGTCTAGACGGCGGCGCCTCCTGGGCGGGGCTCAATGAGAATCTGCCCAACTTTCCGTCGGCTCGGTTCAATCCTGGAGTTCTCGCGGGGCCGGGCCTCGTTACGGATCTTGGGGAATTCGAGCTCATCAGATTGCGTGGAGCCGAGACATGGCTCCGGATGCCATCTCGACCCGCAACGCCAGTGCGCGAGAGAACCGGAAGCGATGGTCGCATCGCCGTGTCCGCAAGCGGCAGCATTGTGGTCTTTTCAGGCGGCGAAGCTTCCTGGACGCCCATCGACGCTCAGCTGCCGCCATCGGCTCGGGGGCGTCGCGCCGCAAGCCTATGGACGTCCGCTGAAAGGCCAATGAGCGTTGTTGCGGCTCTAGAGGGCGCCGGTTCCTCTCGCCTCTTGCGCAGCGTAGACGGCGGCGAGATATGGGACGACATAACAGGCGACCTTCCACCGGGCGAGATCCGCGCCGTCGCCGCTTCGATTGATTCCGAGGCGATATACGTCGCGGGAGACCAAGGCGTTTTTTACGCGGAGGCCGACCTAAGCGTACCTGGTGCAACGTCGTCCTGGCGCGAGGTCGCGGGAAACCTGCCGGAGGCGGTCGTCGAGGATCTGTACCTGGATGCCTCAGCGGGGCTGCTCTACGCCTCTGTGCGCGGCGAAGGCGTCTACCGCACCCGGGCGCCGGCCGTTTCCGATCGGCTCCTGCTGCTCAACAGCGCCGATCTGAGCCGGCGGCCAGTCGCTCCCGGCGGTTTACTGACGGTGCGCGGCGACGAGTTCTTCGCGGCAGAGGTATCCGGCTTGCCCGCTCCCGTTCTCTCGCAGGGAGAAGCTGAGTCTCAGATCCAGGTTCCTTTCGGAGCGACAGGCCCCGAGATGTCCCTCAGCCTGTCGACGCGGAGCGGCGCGCGGATCCTCCGCTATCCCCTCGAAGACGCCTCGCCCGCGATCTTCGTGGATTCCTCAGGACCGCTCGTGCTCGACGCCGCCAGCGGTCGGCTGCTCGACCTGGGGCGCCCGGCTCGCCCAGGATCTCGCATTCTCGTTCTGGCAGCAGGCCTGGGGCGCACCCGCCCGTCGTGGCCAGCCGGTATCCCCGCGCCGCTCGAAAACCCTCCGCGTGCGGTCGCTCCGGTATCGGCCAACCTCGGCGGCGCGGATTTACCGGTAATCTCCTCGACTCTCGCGCCGGGCTTCGTCGGAACCTACTTAGTGGAGCTCGATATCCCGCGCACAATCGAACCTGGAATCGGCGAGCTCATTCTCCGAATCGGTCGCCGCGAAAGCAATTCCGTCCGAGTCTTCGTCGCTCCCCTCGACTAGGCTCCCCTCCTCGTCCTTCTTCCTCTAATCATCTCCCGTTCCCGGTTTGAAACCGGCCGCAGACCGCAACTGCGCCCGCCAACTTTCCTATGCCGGGCGTCTAAGACGAAATATATCCTCTGACAGATAGGAATGGTCCTTTCGTACTGGTACTATTGAACCATTGATCGAAACTAAAGTACTGGGTGCGACCGGGTGCACCTGATCAGGTGTTCAGCTTCGGCTTTCCACGTAACGGAGGTCTCAGCGACTCACAAACCGCCTTCGAAGCAGAAATCCTGTCAGGAAACATATAAAATAAGTATAAAGCCCTACGCCTAGTGACTGTTTCGCTTACTCCAATAGGAATAAAGTCTTGACCTTTAGGCCATAAATGAATTACCTTAGCATCAAGACGTTAGGCTGCCTTTACAGCACATCGCAAGCTCAACACAATCAACATCTCAGCCAAGGGAGACACACAATGATTCGTGCAATCGCCCTACTTGCCGCGCTTCTCGCAAACACCATTTTCCTGGGTGCCTCGATGCTTCCTAGTGACCAGGCGACCGACAACGGCGTCTGGTGGCCAATGCCGGGCGGCGGCGGAGACGACGACGGCGGCTCCTAGAGTCGTGATCGAGAAACGAAGAACCAAGCCTTTCGATTTGTCAGCTATCGGAGATACACAATGATTCGTGCAATTGCCTTACTTGCCGCGCTTCTCGCCAACACTGTTTTCCTAGGCGCCTCGGTGCTTCCTAGTGACCAAGCGACCGACAACGGCGTCTGGTGGCCAATGCCGGGCGGCGGCGACGACGACGGCGGCTCCTAAGCCTCCGATCGACTAAATATTGCCGAAAGCTCTTGGCGTTTGAAGCGCTTAGTGGTACCCTGGTACCAAGTGAGTTTCGTACTGGGACTCCCTTCGCGCTTGAATGTCTGACAACGTAGCTCAGTTCGTCCTTTGGCTGTCGCCGGTGGCTTTCGAGCTTTTCTGGGCGTTTCGGCTCTGGAGAGCAGGTCTGGTGCGGCGCTATCGGGCGTTGTTCACTTACCTGTTGTTGGCTTCCGCCTTCACGGTCACCAGCTACGTCCTCTACCTAAGCGAAGGCCTGGGCGAAAGATTGCTCGGGCACGGCTACGAGTGGTTTTGGATAGTGGTGCGCCCCATCGTGTGGGTGCTGTTCTTCCTGGTCGTCTACGAATGCTACGGTCGGATGGTCGAAGACTACCGAGCCGTCAAGCGCGTCGGCCAGTTGGTGATGTACGGCGCCGTCGCAAGTGTCGCGGCGGTCGTAGCCTATCTGCTGATCGCCAACCCCTACCTTGCGACCGAGCGGAATGAACTGCTCCGGCTCTGGCTGGTTCAAGAGCAGAGCGTGTACCTGTGCGTCGCCGCCTGCGTCTTTGCGCTGCTTGCCTTCCGGCGATTCTTCAGACTGCACGTGCTCAAGAACGTGCGGGTCGTGTTCGCCGTTTTTGGACTTTACTTCGCAGGCACCGCTGGACTGCTGACGCTGCGGGGCGTCCTCGGCGGGTCCTATTCCACCACTGTAGACATGGGCGTGTTTGGCCTGTACTTGCTTTGCATGGCTGTAGGAGCATTCCAGTTCTCAGTGGCGGGAGAGACGCAAGCCGCTGACCCACGATTGGCCTCCGCTGCGGCCTATACCGAGACGCTGCGTTTTGCCCAACAGCGTCTAGATTCCGTCAATCTGCAACTCACAAGGACGTTGACAAAATGACAGTCATATTTGTGATTCTCCTCGCGATCGTGCTTATGGGAGCCGGCTTGGCTCTCGAGCTGCTTCGTATGAACCGCGCGGCGCCGCGGTTCCTGGACGGCGAAACGATCCAGAGTTATCTGTCGCGTCCAGTTAGTTACGAGGCTATGGGGCGGCTATTCAGCAAAGACGATGCTGAATTCGTCGGAACCCATCCTGGGGCGATGCGCCGCTGGACGACGCAGCGTCGGCAGGCGATGCGACTCTACCTAAAGCAATTGCGCGGCGATTTCCAGTTCTCCTGGTCGATCTGCCGCTTGTTGACGCCGGTGAGTCAGGATCCTGATTTTGGAACGATGCTCGTCAAACAGTGGATTCAGTTCCACCTTCTGTACGGCATGTTGACCGCGCGCTGCGTGTTGGGCTACGGCAGCAGCACCGATCAGCAGGTACAGACGCTCGTTCGGTCGCTCTCAACGCTCCGTACCGGAGCCGCCGGAATTCTTGGCGACGCCAACCTGATTGGCCCTTTTGAGACTGAGGCTGGGCGCGCCTAGATCAGGCCGCTCGCCGGCAGATTCCGCTCCGAATTACGCGTGCTCGACCGCCGCGGGCTAAGATAGAAAGATGCCCGCCTGGGAAATTGCCGTCCGCGCAGCTCAAGCACGGAAAGCTGAGGACATTGTCGTCCTAGACATCTCCGTCCTGAGTTCCTTTACCGACGCCTTCGTGCTCTGCACCGGCCGCAGCCAGCGCCAATTGCAGGCAATCGCAGACGCGATCGAACAAGAGCTGCGAGCCGAAGGTTGGAGGCCGATGGGCGTCGAGGGGCGGCGCGACGCCCCTTGGATCCTGATGGACTACGGCGACTTCGTCATCCACGTCCTGACGCCCGAGGCCCGCAAGTTCTACGACATCGAGCGCCTCTGGCGGGCCGCCCCGCGAATGTCTGTCGCTGAGGCCTCCCAAACCCCCACGACGGCTTGAAGATCGAGCTCTACTACATCGGCAAGCCGCGCAGTCGGGAAGCGAACGCGTTGGCCGCGGAGTACGGCAAGAGGGCTTCGCGATTCTGCCGCTTCGAGGCGATCCAACTGAAGAACGAGGGCGAGGCCGAGTCCCGCGCACCCAAGGCGTACCGAGTCGTGCTCGATCCTACCGGCCGCGCGATGCGTTCCGAAGAGTTAGCGACGCTGATCGAGCGGGCCGGACGCGACATTGCCTTTTTCGTAGGCGGAGCGGACGGTTTTAGCGACCCTTTTCGGGCTTCGGCGGATCGTCTGCTCTCGCTGTCTACGATGACGCTGCCGCACGAGCTTGCGCGCGTCCTATTGGCCGAACAGATCTACCGGGCCTTCACGATCCTGCGCAACCACCCCTACCCTCGCTAGCCGACGGCAGACGCTCGCCCTGGCGCCTCACCGCTTGGGCAATGTGCCGATGCCGAGCGTACGGCGATACTCGTCGACGCTGATTCTTCCTTGCTGCGGCGCCGGCGGCGGAGGTTCGTCGCCACGCGGCGGAACGCTCATCTGCTGCCGTGGAGCGGCTGACGTCAGCATGTCTTCGAGAAACATGCGAACGCTGACGATCTGTTGCGAGGTCAGCTCATCGACGAGCTTGTGCACTTCTTCGCGAAGGGTCGACGGCGGAGCCTCCCAATCATCGATTTCTAGCCAGAGGCCGAACGACGCGCACGGCATCGCCGCTCCCTCTCCTAGTCATCGGCCGTTTGGGGAGAAGATCCAGGTTGAAAACTTGATTCTGCGGATCCGGCCAGGGTCGTCGTCAGAGGCGCTTCTTGCGCCAGGAGGCAATTAGGCAACCGGATACCACAAGCGCCCGTGACGGTCGGTAGGCGTTCGAAACAGATAGCCGTCGATGGTCGTGACGTAGAGCGTCGACAGATCCGCGCCGCCGAAACTACAGTTCGTTGGCCGATCGGCCGGAACAGGATGACGCTCGAGCACCTCGCCCGAGGGCGAGAAGACGTAGATCGACGACCCCGGCCCCCCTTGATCCCAGCCGGCGGTCGCGACGATGTTGCCCTCAACGTCGAGCACCATGCCGTCGATGCCTCGATTCTCCCCGAAATCGTGCAGCACTTCTCCTTCGCCGAGAGAACCGTCCTGGCGCAGGGGGTAGGCGCGAAGCTGGCGTGTCTCGTCAGCGCGTCTTCCGCTCTGCGCGACGTAAAGCGTCGAGTGATCGAACGAAAACAGCAGCCCGTTGGGACGCGTCGTGTCGAAGGTCACACGAGAAACGCTCCATTTGCCTCCGGGTTGCGGGTCGAGCCGATAGATCGATTCGTGGTCGAGCTCCATCAGCGACCGATCGTTTGTCCACTCTCCGCCGGCGCCTTCGTAGAACGGGTCCGTAAACCAGACGCGGCCCTGCGGATCGATCGCCAGATCGTTGGGGATGTTGAAGCGCTTGCCTTCGAAACGATCGATGAGCACGGTTGCCGAACCGTCGTCCTCGTAGCGCACAACCCGCCGCGCGCCGCCTTCGCAGCCGTAGAGCCGCCCGTCGGAATCGAACATTAAACCGTTGGCGCAGTTTGTGCCATCACGGGCGACGCTGACCGCGTTGGCGGCGGGGTCGTAACGCAGGATCTTGCTAGCCGGAATATGGGTAAAGAGCAGTGCTTCGCCATCCCATGCGGGACCCTCGCAGACGCCGCCTAGAGGACCGTGTAGCTTCTCGAAAGACCAACTCATGGCCCTCCATTGAAGCACAACCGAAGCCCCGAAGGAGTGTGCTAAGGTCAACCGTAATCGCATGAAATTGGAAATTCAAAAGGCCGCCGTCCTCGGCGCGGGAACTATGGGCTCGCGTATCGCCGCACATCTCGCCAACGCCGGAGTCGACGTAGTCTTGCTTGACATCCCGACGCCCGGAGCCGAGACCGAGCAACAGCGCAACGCCATCGTCGCCAAGGCGTTCAAGGCGCTCAAGAAGTCGCGTGTGCCGGCGTTTTTCACTGGTGAGACAAGTCGACGCATTCGGCTCGGCAACTTTCAAGACAATCTCGATCAGATCGCCGACGCCGACTGGATCATCGAGGCCGTCATAGAAAGGCTCGACGTCAAACAGCAGCTTCTCGAGAAGGTCGACTCGGTTCGTCGGCCCGGCTCGCTGGTCAGCTCGAATACCTCGGGCCTACCGATCGCCAAGCTCGCCGAAGGACGCTCCGACGACTTTCGCGCACACTGGCTTGGCACGCACTTCTTCAATCCCCCGCGCCACATGCGCCTTGTCGAGCTGATCCCGACGCCGGAGACGACGCCGGACGTGCTTGCCTTCTTGGGCGAGTTCTGCGATCGGCGATTGGGCAAAGTCGTCGTCGAAGCGAAGGATCGACCGAACTTCATCGCCAATCGAATCTTTCTGTTCTCGATGATGCAGACGCTGCAAGCGATGGCGCGCCACGGCCTCAGCGTCGAAGAGGTCGACGCGCTGACGGGCCCGCTGATTGGACGTCCTCGCATGGCGACTTTTCGCCTAGCGGACTTCACCGGGATCGACATTTGCGTCTATGTCGCCAAGACGATCCATGAGCTCGTTCCCGACGACGAGCGACGCGATGTTTACGTTCCGCCCGACTACCTGCTGAAGATGGTCGAACAAGGAATGCTCGGCGACAAGGCACGCCAGGGCTTTTACAAACGAGACCGCAAAGCGCCGGGCGGACGCTTGGCGCTTGATCTCGAGTCCCTGCAGTATCGCGAGATGCTGAAACCCTCGTGGCCTTCAGTCGACAGGGCGAAGGGTATATCCGACATCGGTGAACGATTGCGCACTTTGTTTGCCGCCGACGACGTTGCCGGCAAGTTTCTGTGGGACGCGCTGAGCGACCTCTTCCTGTACGCCGCCGCCCGAGTGCCTGAGGTGTGCGACGACATCGTATCGGTCGACACCACGATGCGCTCCGGCTTCAACTGGCAGCAGGGCATCTTCGAGATGTGGAATGCCGTCGGGGTCGAAGAGACCTCCGAGCGGATGAAATCCGAGGGTAAGGCCTTGCCGCCGCTGGTCGAGCGAGTCCTTGCCTCAGAGTCCAAATCATTCTACGGGGGCGACGCCGCCAGCCCAACCTACTTCGATCTCGCGAGCCGGCAGTCTCATCCTGTTCCGCCGAGGCCCGGCGTCTTGGATCTCTCGCGCGCCAAGGCGGTGCAGGCGGCGGTACGTTCGAACCCGAGCGCAAGTTTGTGGGATCTCGGTGGGGGCGTGGCTCTGCTCGAGTTTCATTCCAAGGCCAACTCGCTCGACGCCGACGTTTTCGAAATGATGGAGTCGGCGATCGATGAGACGGAGAAGAACTTCGGGGCGCTGCTGATCGGAAACGACGCCGATCGTTTCTCCGCAGGCGCCAATCTGAAGATGATCCTTGGATTAAGCCTGTCGGGCCGCTGGGATGAGATCGACCTGCGCATCGCCGAGATTCAACAGTTGATCCTAAGACTCCGAAGCTGCAAGAAGCCGACGGTCGCCGCTGTCCAAGGGCAGACCCTGGCTGGCGGCTGCGAAGTCGCCCTGCGCTGCGATCACGTCCAAGCTGCCGCCGAGACCTACATGGGACTGGTCGAGGTCGGCGCGGGCTTGATTCCGGCGGGAGGCGGCTGCGCCGAGATGCTGCGGCGCCACACCGATGGACGGTCCATAGGCGCGGATCTCACGCAGCCCACTCGCGCCGTGTTCCAGCGCATCGCCACGGCAAAGGTATCGAACAGCGCCGCCGAGGCGCGTCAGTGGCGCTACGTGAGCTCTGAAAACGGCATTACGATGAACCGCGATCGCTTGCTCGCCGAGGCTAAGCAGGCGGCGGTCGCGCTGGCTGCTTCGGCCTACGAGCCGCCCGAGCCAACGGAGATTCTCGTCGGGGGACGCGGCGTCCGGGCCGCTCTAGAGCTTGGCGCCTGGATGATGCGACAAGCAGAGTGGGCAAGCGACTACGACGTCTTCATCGCCAAGAAGCTGGCGCATGTGCTGGCGGGCGGCGACCTCACTCAGGCGAGTTACGTCTCTGAAGATTACCTGATCGGCCTCGAACGCGAAGCCTTCCTAAGCCTCTGCGGCGAGAAGCGCTCGCAGCAGCGAATGGAGCACATCCTCAAGAAGGGTAAACCGCTGCGGAACTAGGGCCGCCGGCAGTTGGCGAGAAACGCGGTCCTCATCGAAACCGCAACGCAACTATTCTCGCTCTCCAGCCGGACTCCGTCGCCTTTCGCGGGAAGGTCTTACAGCTCGATGACGGGCTTTATGACCTCGTCCGAGTACTCAGCCATCATCTCGAACGCCTTGTGCCCCTCAGCGAGCGGCACGTGGTGGGTCATGATCGGCTCGGACCGAATCAGGCCGCGCTTCATCAGATCGAGTGCCGCGTGGTCGTTGCCGTTCGAGCGTTTCTGCGCCGTAATCGTGATCTCTTTGTCGAGCGCCTCCCACATAGCAAGCTCGACGAGTTGATTCGACGGAATACCGATCAGCACCAGCCTGCCTCCGGGGCGCAAACACTCGATCGCCGTATTGATCGATTCGGACTTTCCGGCCGCGTCAAAAACGACGTGGACTCCGAGATGACAGAGATCCCGGGCAGCTTCGGCGGCGTCCTCCTTGCGAATGTCGACGACAGCATCAGCCCCGAGCTCAAGCGCCTTCTTCAGCCGGTAAGGAACCTTGTCGGCGACGACCACCTTTGAAGCGCCGGCAAGCTTCGCCGCCTGTACGGCGATCAGCCCGATCGGACCAGCGCCCATCACAGCCACGGTCTCTCCCAAACACAAGTCGGCTAGCTCGACCGAATGCAGCAGTACGGCGAGCGGTTCGATAAACGCGGCGTCCGAGAAGCTCATCGTGTCCGGCAGCGGAAGGCAGTTCTCGGCGGGAATTACGGCGTATTGTCGCAACGCGCCAGGGACCGTCAGTCCGCCCAGGAATGTGATGTTCTCGGAGAGATTGCGCCGGCCCTGTCGGCTGAGCTCGCACTGAGCGCTGAGCATCGCGGGCTCAATGGCGATCTTCATGCCCGGTTTGAGATGTTCGACGCCCTCCCCGACAGAGGCGACTTCCCCGCCCGGCTCATGGCCGAGCACCATTGGGTAGCGCGCGTCCTTGCCGGCGATGCCTCCCTCGTTGTAGAAGTGCATGTCGCTGCCGCAGAGACCTACGGCGCGAATGCGGACGAACGCCTCACCCGGTCCTGGATCGAGCGGCTCATCCATTGGGCGGACTTCGACTTTTTGAGGAGCGACGAGTTGTAGCGATTCCATACGACTCTTTAGATTTTAGCGTCAGTGCTAGCAGTGGCGTGGCAACGTTACCATTCCGCCGGACCGTGTAGCTCGAAGACGAGGTACTCAGCAGGTTCGCTGCCGACATTGCGCATCCCATGCGGCCGGTCGGCGGGGAGGAAGATCACGCTCCCGGCCTGGACGCGGCGCCCTTGCGTCTCGACCTCTCCCTTCAAAAAGACGACAACAATGTCGTAGGGGTCAGGGTGAGGATCGTAACCGCCGCCCGGCTTGAGCGTGGTGGCGTGGGAGTGAAGTTTCGTCAGGTAACGGGTCGGAACCTCGAACAGACGCGTGCTTCTGAATCGTCGTGGCGAGTCCTTATGCGTCTCGAAGGCGGAATCGAATCGAAAGGTCGCATCCCTCAATGGCATCTTGGGACCAAGATCGACCGTGCCAATCCATTTGAGCACCAAGTAGCTCGCCGGACCCGAGTTCGCGGCCTGAACAGTATGCACGCTGTCGGAAGAGTGGTAAACCATTTGGCCGGGCAGGATCGTTTCCGTCGTCAGCGGTTGCTGATTCGCCCGAACAACCTCCAACTTGCCGCTGAGGGCGATTAGCAGCTCTTCGGCTTCGTGACGGTGCGGAGGATGCGGCGCGACGCCCGGCTGGAGCGTCGAGACATGGCAATCTAGTCTCTTGACGACCGTCGTCGGCTGATTGAATAGGAAACGCACGGTCCAACCCTCTACGTCGGACAGGGCAGGCGGATCGAAGCTTCGGACCCATGCTTGCGGGCCAGGGATCGTGGCCGCTCGAATGGAGGACTGCCAGCCCTGAGGCGCTGTCGCAGCCGCCACGCGAGTCCACGTACCGCCCGGCAGCTCGCCTTGCAGCATTTGCAGAACGATGCCGGCTCTCTTTCGGACGGCTGGCTGGAACGCGCTCAATACCGCAAGCGGCAAGAGAAGCGCGACGACAGCGAGCCCCGCTCTCTTGCTAAGAGTCATTTTGGGGCGCACGAGCCGCTACGGGCGCAACCTTAGCTTACAAGAGCGGAACGAACGCTAGAGCCTAGCGAGCCGATTCAAGGGCGTTAGACAGCGGCTCGCCGTATGCCAACGGCTTCGGAACTTCCGCGAATTCGGCGATGCCGTCGAAAAGTCCGTCGAAATCGCGATGCAGATTACCGATCAGGCAGTCGGTGAGATCATGCCGCCGTTCGGGATGCTTCTTGAGAAATCTGCCGAAGCTGAAAGAGGCGTCATAGAAAGCGTACACGAGCTTGCGCATTGCCTCCAGGCCGGCGCGAAAGTCTTGGCTGTAGCTCCCGAAGCGCTCCGCCGAGCAATCACCCGCAGTCAGCGCTGCGTCGACCGCCTCGCCGACCATTTCGCCGCTGCGCAAGGCCAGGAAAACCCCCGACGAAAACACCGGATCAAGGAAGGCGAAAGCATCTCCGGCTAGCACCAAACCGTCCTCCGCGCAGTGGCGCGAGCGGTAGGAGAACTCTCCGGTGACGCGATAGTCCTCGACCCGCGTCCCTTGCAAGAGGTGATCTTTGATCCAGAGATTGGCGCCGATCTCGCGCTTGAAGATGCGGTCGAGGTCTTTGCCGTCACGGTAGAGATAGGGAGCCTCGCCGACGATGCCGACCGAGACCAAATCGTTCGGCAGCGGGATGTACCAAAACCATCCCTTCTCGGGGAGGTAGGCCACCGTCGTCGCGCCTTCGTCGTAGCCCGAGTCGCGTTTCGCGCCCTTGTAGTAGGTCCACAGCGCGATCTTGTTGAGTAACGGATCGGCTGTCCGCCATTCGTTGCGCACTGCGGAAAAGGCGTCGCGACCCGAGCAATCGATCGTAACCGGAGCGCGCAGCTCCATCTGCTCGCTCGCCCGCTCCGCCACGACGCCAACCACGCGATCGTCCTCGCGCAGCAGCTTGCGCGCGGCGGTCTCTTCGAAGACCTCGGCGCCCTTTTCGCGGGCATTGTCGAGCAGCATCTGGTCGAACTCGCCGCGCATCACCTGCCAAGTTTGCGCGGCTGGGCTATCGAAGTGCTGGTGGAAGTAGAACGGTTGCGAAATGCGTCCGTCCTCGGTCGCAAACTGCACGCTGTATTTCTTGATGAAGCTCGAAGCGCGCAGCTTTTCGATCATGCCGATGCGCTCAAGCGGGAAGTAACAATAGGGCAGCAGCGATTCGCCCACCGAGTAACGTGGAAACTTCTCCTTCTCGATCACCGCGACGCGACGTCCCGCGGCGGCCAACACCGCCGCGGCAGTCGAGCCGGCCGGCCCGCCGCCGATGATCACAGCGTCGAACGTCCGCTTTTGCTGCGAGTCGGAGCTCATCATCGTCGGACTTCGCTAGGCGTAGCGAACTTCCTGGTGGACGGGTAGGAAAAATGCGTGCAGCAGTCGGTCGACTTGCAGCAATCCCTGTCGAGTCAGCCGCAGTTCCTCATCGTCGCGCGTCAGCATGCCGCTCTTCTCGTAGGAGGTGAGGATGTCGTTCCAGCGCGCGAACACATCCTCCCCGAAGCGATCGAGGAACCAGCTTCGAGAGATCCGGCCGAGCTTCAGTTGCAGGATGAAGCAACGAATTAGGCGCTCTTCCTTGCTCATCGTCATCGCGCGAAAGATCGGCGAATCTCCTCTCGAGACGGCCTCGACGTAACGTTCGATATTGGCTTCGTTCTGGTAGTGCACGCCGTCAAGTATGCCGAACGACGAGACGCCGGTCGCGATCATGTCCGCCCCGAACCAAAGCGCGTCTCGATAGATGAACTTCATCTTGGCCGGGTCTTTCACCACTGTGTAGGCGCTGCTGACTGAGTAGCCCGCTGCCTCGAACCGCTCGAAGGCTTCGGCGACCCAACGCCTCTTAGTCGGCCAATCGGCGATGGGAGAGACGTCGAGACCTTGTTCGCGCATCTCCTTGACGATGGTCGTATTGAAAGGCAACTCCATCTGATAGACCGTCAGCGCGTCAGGATCGAGGGCGAGAGCGCGTTCCACGGCGTCCTGCCACTTCTCCTCGGTCTCGCCGACCATGCCGGCGATCAAATCAATATTGATCTGCTGGAAGCCTACCTTGCGAGCCCAATCGTAGGCGCGATGGATTTCCGCCGAGCGGTGGGCGCGGTTGTTGAGCTCGAGGATCTGATCGTCGAAGTGTTCGAGGCCCAGGCTCAAACGGGTCACGCCGAAGTCGCTAATCGCGCGCAGTTTCTGTTCGCTCAGCGTGCCGGGCTCGCACTCGAAGGCGACCTCGCGAGCCTGATCCCACGGCAGAGCCTGCTGTAGCCCCGTCATCAGCGCGGCAAGATGCTTTTCGGACGGATAGGAGGGCGTGCCGCCGCCGAAATAGATAAAGTCGAGCGGCCGTCCGGCGACAAACTGCTGTTCGGCGAGCGCGGCAGACTCGCGAACAACGGAATCCAAGTAGGTCTGGATGTCGTCAGCGTTCTTGTCGGTATAAACCTTGAAGTAGCAGAACCGGCAGCGCTTGCGGCAGAAGGGGATGTGAACGTAGAGCCCGAGAGGCGTATTGGGAACCGGCGGTTGCGCGAGCCGTTCACTCGCCTCGACGCGGCGCTCGGGCAGCCACTGCGAGAACGGCGGATAGTTCGAAACGAAGTAGTTTCCGGCCTCGGTTTCCTTCAAGTCAGGACCGAGAACGTTAAGGCCGCCGCCGTTGCTTTCCAGGGAAATGGGGGTTGAATCCGGCACTGCTAATTAGGCGTAGTCGCTGGCGCTACGGGTTACGCTCTCATGGTAGCCGATGCGCCGAAGGGCGCCGGGCTACGAAACATCCGTAAGCCCCAGGGCTTCTAGGTACAGCGGCAGTACCGCCTCAAAACCATGGCGAACTCGGATGTGGCGAGCGGCGGCGGCTCCGATCGCTTCGCGCAGACCCGCGTCGGCAAGCAGTGCCTGGAGCGCCTCCGCCAGCATTTCTTCTTCGGCCTCGCCCGAATCAATGCCCACGACGGCGTCGTTCGGAAAGGCCGAGACCTCTTCTGAGTCGGTTACGACGACAGGCTTGCCGCGCGCCATCAACTTCACAGCGATGCCCGAAGTCTCCCCCGCCGAGGGACTGCGCAGATTGACGCAAACGTCGGTCGACGCGGCGTAGATCGCCAGCTCCCTCTCTGAAAGAAACGGCAAGCGCACGACCCGATCCGAACCAAGCAGCGGCGCCAACGCTTGCTCGTACTCCACGGAAACAAAAGCGCCGGCGACGAGCAACTTGACGGGTCGGGCAAGCCGCTTCACCACGCGCAACACCGAGCGAAGGCGACGCGGCGGGCGCTGGAAGCCGAAGCATGAGATCAACAGATCGCCCTCGTCGAGCCCGAGTTCGCGACGCGCCTGAGCAACCTCCTCAGCCGAAACGACCTCCGGCGGATCGACGTAGTGCGGAATCTCGAACATCGGCTGTGCAACGCCCGCTTGCGACCTGGCTTCGCGCACGCGCCGAAGCGCCCCCGGATTGTGGACAATCACCGCGCGGGCCGACTCAACGACGCGCCGCAACAACGGACGCGCGAAGAAGCCCGCGTCTGAGGACGCGTCGCCGCGGCGGAGCCAGAGTTCTTCGGCCATTCCACGCTCCCACTCGCCCCCGCTGTAGACGATCTCCTCGACGTACTTTTCGCGCGAGAGGCGCCCGAGCAAGAAGTGGTGCAGGACAGCGTCGTGCAACTCCACAACACCGGGAACGGCCAGAGCCGCCTCGTACGCCCCGGAATGGAGTGCGTTGTTGCCAATTTGATATAGCCGCTCGTCGGCGGCTTCGAGCCAAGCACGCTCACCGGACTCTCGCGCCTCAACGCGAACAACGCGCGAGAGCTCGCGAGCCACCCGTTTGCTGAACTCCGCCACTCCGCTGCGTGCCGGAGGCAGAGGCGAGACCAGCGCTAGTCTCTTCACTTCTTAGGATTCCGCGGACCAAAGATCGCCGTACCGACGCGCACCATCGTCGAGCCTTCTTCGACGGCGATCTCGAGATCGCGGCTCATCCCCATCGACAGCTCTTCGAGCGAACGCTCCTTCGCCAACTCGCGCAGGCGTCGAAAGTATGGCCGCGAAGCCTCGGGATCATCCGTCCATGGCGGCATCGTCATCAAGCCGCGAAGCTTCAGATTGGAGCACTCTCGCACGGCGGCGGCGACTTCGTCTATTCGCTCCGGTTCAACGCCGCCCTTAGCGTCCTCCTCAGAGAGCTTGACCTCGATAAACACGTCCAACGGCCGCTCGCAACGCCCAAGCCGCCGAGCAAGCTTGACGCTGTCGACAGATTGGATAGCGTCGAAGAGAACGCCGGCGAGGCTCGATTTGTTGCTCTGGAGCTTGCCGATCATGTGGAATCGCGCGCCGGGCAAATCGCCGAGCTCAACCGATTTCTCCCGAAACTCCTGGACGTAGCTCTCGCCGAAATCGCGCTGCCCGGCCTGGTAGGCGAGGACAATGTCCGACGCCGGCTTGATCTTCGAGACGGCCAGCAACGTGATCTCGCCCGGGTCGCGTCCGGCTTTCTCGGCAACTCGCTCGACCCTCTCGCGGACTTGTCGCAGACGCTCGGCAATCACCGTTCCATTGTAGGGGCGATCCGGAACGTTACGTCTCAGCCGCGAGGTCCTCAACCTTCATGCGATAGATCGCCGTCTCGCCCTCCCGATCGCTGCTGAAATAGACCCACTGCGAGTCCGACGAAAAGAACGGTTCGGGCGCGGCGCATAGGGGGTCGACGCCGCCGCCCGGCAGCGGACATTCCTTGAAGCTCGAGCCGTGCTCGCAGAGCGTTAGCTCGCGGCCGATCTTAACGAATAGGGCGAAAATATTGGGCCCGGAGAGCCGGCGACTGGCGCCGATGATGGCTGTTCCGTCTCCGTTGTCGTTCAGCCAGCCGTAGGCCGAACAACGCGCCAAGACGCCCTCTTGTCCCGTTTCGGGATCGATCGCCCGCACCGTCGCGCCGCGACCCGTTTCGTCGGGGTAGTGCACGCATCGAATCTGCGAGCCGTCGAAGGTCCAATACTCGTGGCCGCGACCCTCGGCTCCTTCGCGCGGCTTAAGGTCGCGTTGGCCCGAACCGTCGAGGGAGACAGTCCGGATGCGCCCGTCGACGCGGTGCCAGGGCCCCTCATGGGCGTAGAGCAAATCGGTGCGCCCTGGACGAAACTGCGGGTAGGCGAGCCAGGCTTCTTCTTCGACGATCGTTCGAGCTTCCTTCTTCTCCCTTAGCTCGATGACCCGCAAGCGGCACAGCGGCTTCCTCTCATACTGGGCTTCGTAGCCGTCGACGACGTCGGAGGAGCGCATCTCGACAAACGCGGCGCGGCGGCCGTCTTCGGTGACGCTCAGGTGTCCGGTAAAGCGCCAATCCTCAGAGGCCTGATAGAGCTTCATCGCGCGTCCGCTGCGCGCCGAAGCCTGCAGCAACCAGTCGCCCTGCATGTAGAAGATGTTGCGTCCCCGCCCATCGAGCGTAGGGGAGTAGGGGTGAACGTCGGAGCCCTCGCTGAGCTGCACCATCCGTTCGCGCCGAAACTCGTAGCGATAGATCTGACGCGACCCGGAGTGATCGGCCGCCATCAACAGAAAGGAGTTGTCGCGCGCCAAAAAACGGTGGTGGTAGTGCGGCGTATTGTGGGTGACGGACGGATCCGTCAAGCGGAATAGGGGGCGCCCTGTGAGCGGGTCTTCGATCTCCTCGGGGGGAGAGTCGATCCGTGTTCCCTTGCGAGCCGGAGCCGCGAGCGCCGCTCCGACCGCAGCGCCGCCCGTCAACAACGCCCTGCGGCTAAGGCGACGCATGAACCACTCATCCTAACATCGGAGACAGACTCCGGAGAGAGGAAGCCCTCGGCCCCGGCAGGCCTCCTCGATCGGACTTTGCGACAATCGTAAACAAGCCATGCAAAAAGCGGACGGAATGAACTACGCCCCCCAGGGCAAGGCCGAAGCGGTCGTCTCCAAAGGGGAGTTTCAGATTGCCGCCGTCGGCCTCGACCACGGACACATCTACGGCATGACCAACGGCCTGCGAGAAGCCGGCGCCGAGGTCAAATGGGTCTACGATCCGGACCCCGAAAAGGTCGCGGCCTACGTCAAGGCCTATCCTGAGGCGAAACCGGCCCGAAGCAAGCAAGAGGTCTTCGACGATCCCGCCGTCAAGCTAGTCGCCGCCGCCGCCGTGCCTGCGGACCGCTGTCGGTTGGGCTGCGAGGCGATCGATCACGGTAAAGACTATTTCACTGACAAGGCGCCGATGACGACGCTTGAACAGGTGGACGAGGCGCGACGCAAGACCGCTGAGACCGGACGAAAATACGCCGTCTACTACAGCGAGAGATTGCACACTGAGTGCTCGATCTACGCCGGCAATTTGATTGACGAAGGCGCGATCGGCCGGGTGCTCCAGGTAATCGGGCTCGGCCCGCATCGGCTCAGCGCGCCCAGCCGGCCGCCCTGGTTCTTTGAGCACAAACGCTACGGCGGGATCTTGTGCGACATCGGCAGCCACCAGATTGAACAGTTCCTACACTTCAGCGGAGCGCGCGACGCGAAGATTACAGCCAGCCGGGTCGCCAACTACAACCACAAGCAATGGCCCGAGCTTGAAGACTTCGGCGATGCGTCCTTAACGGGCGACAACGGCGCAACCAACTATTTCCGCGTCGATTGGTTCACCCCCGACGGCCTAGGCGCCTGGGGAGACGGCCGCGCGACCATTCTCGGAACGGAAGGATATATCGAACTTCGCAAGTACCTCGACGTTGGCCGCGAACCAGAGTCTGATCAGCTCTATCTCGTCAACGGCAAGGGCGAGCAACACATCCGAACTCACGGAACGATCGGCTTTCCCTACTTCGGCCAACTGATCTTGGACTGTCTAAACCGCACAGAGAACGCGATGACTCAGGAGCACACATTCAAGGCCGCCGAGCTCTGCCTTGTGGCTCAGAATCAAGCCGTGCACATCGAGCAATGACCCTGCGTGGCGTCACCTACCAAGGCCCGCCGATCGAGGACTTTTCCCTGCTTGATGGCGTACCCCCTGAGCTCGGCGACATTCTGATTCAGATCAACGGCTTCATCGCCTACGGCGGAGGTCTGCACGTGCGGGGGTTGTGCGAAGAGCCTTTCTGGCATTCGCTAGGCCGCTACCGCGAAGGCGAGATGGCGCTGCGGGCTTTGTTTCCGAATGTGCAGCACGACGACATTCCGTTCGCGCAAGACTATCTGGGCAATCAGTTCTTGTTGCGTGAGGAAGCGGTCTGGCGGCTGCGCGCCGATACCGGCGAGGCGCGCCTGATGGAAGCGGACCTGCCGAGCTTTTTCGGCCGAGCCCGCGAGGACGCCGTTGGGTATCTGTCGCTCGATCTGCTGGCTCGGCATCATACCGAGAATGGGCCGCTCGAGCCAGGCGAGCTGGTTCACACAATGCCTCCGCCGGCACTCAAACCGGACGACAGGGACGTCGCACTGCGAGCGGTACCCGTCGCCAACGCCGTGTCATTTCTAGCTGCGTTCTCCAAGCAGATTCGCGACATCCCCGACGGAACCCAAGTAAACTTGAAGTTGCTCGACCCCGACGCCTCCAGGTGAGTCACGGGCCTCCTTTCTCCCCATGCCTATTCCGACCGTCGCTTCCACTCGTCGCAGATTCCTGGGCCAGGCCGCCCTCGCAACCGGCGCCATGGCGCTGCCGCGCTGTGGCGAAGAGCTCCCGAAGCCCAACATCTTGTGGATCCTCGCTGAGGACTTCTCGCCGGATCTCAGTTGCTACGGAAACAAACAGGTCTACACGCCCAACCTGGACCGGCTGGCGGCGCAAGGCGTGCGCTACGACAGCGCTTTCGTCACCGCTCCAGTTTGTTCGGCCGCCCGCTCGGCGCTGATGGTCGGGATGTATCAGACCTCCGTCGGCGGCCACAACCATCGCAGCCACCGCGTCGACGGCTACAAGCTCCCCGAGGGCGTGCGGCCCTTCACCGCGCATCTGCGGGAGCACGGCTATCACACCTCGAACGTCAAGACGCCGGCCGAAGGGTTACGCGTCAACGGCAAGACGGACTTTAACTACAATCTCGACGAGCCCGCCTTCGACGGCGAGGATTGGAGTGAGCGCGCCGAGGGACAGCCCTTCTACGCTCAGATCAACTTTTCGGAAACGCACCGCCGCTTTAAGGCGTTCCCGGAGCGTCCGATCGACCCCGAAACCGTGGATCTGCCGCCGTACTATCCCGATCACCCCGTCGTGCGCAAAGACTTCGCGCTCTATCTCGAAACCGCGCAGCACCTCGACGTGAAGGTCGGCAAGGTGCTTGACCGGCTCGAGGCGGAAGGTTTGGCCGAGGACACGATCGTTTTTTTCTTCGGCGACCACGGACGGCCGATGCCGCGCGGCAAGCAATTCTGCTACGAAGGCGGCATGCGTATTCCTCTGATCGTGAGGGTTCCTGCGAAGTACCGCAGCAAGGATTTCAACCCCGGATCGGCGAACGACGATCTGATCAGCCACATCGATTTCACCGCGACGACTCTCCGTTTGGCGGGCGTGCAGCCCCCGGCTAATATGCAAGGGCGCGTTTTCTTGGGGGACGATCAAGACCAGTCACGTGACTATGTGGTTTGCGCACGCGACCGCTGCGACGAGACGGTCGATCGCATTCGCGCGATCCGCGACAAGAAGTACAAGTACATTCGTAACTACTATCCTGAGCGCCCCTACGCCCAGCCCAATCACTACAAAGACACGTCCTACCCGCCGCTGCAGGTCATGCGGCAACTTCAGGAAGAAGGCAAGCTCACCGTGGCGGCGGGGCTCTTCATGGCCGCGTCGCGTCCCGCAGATGAGCTCTACGATCTCGAAACCGACCCCTTCGAGATCCGCAATCTGGCGACGTCGACCGACGAATCAGAGACGCTCGAACGAATGCAAGGCCAGCTCGATAACTGGATTCGGGAGACGGGCGACCGGGGCGAAACGCCCGAGAATCCCCTACCGGACGAGTACAAGCTACGCACTCACATCGACGGCTGGATGACCGCCACCGGCATCCTAACCAAGACAGAGGGCGTGATGCGGATGCAGTGGAACGGAAAAAAGAACCAGGTACGGTTGCCGATCGTCGTCGAAGGCGGCGAGTTTCTGCTTCGCTTCCGGGCGCGCTCCAAAGATATCGGGCCACAGCATCTCTTTTGGGGAACCGTCGAAAACGTCAACGGCATCGGCAATCAAGTTCCGACTCCACTCAAGACTGACGGCGCCTGGCACGAGATTTCGGCGCGCTTCGCGGCCGAAGGCTGGCTCGTGAACCTCGGACTGGACTTCGGGTCCGGCGAGGGGACGATCGACGTCGACCTCGTGCGCCTGTTCCAGCGCAACGGAAACAATCTACGAATGTTGCGCCAGTGGACTTTCGCCGCCGGCAACTCACCACAGGCAGCCTAGCGAACCGCCGCCTCTCCGTCCCCTTCTTTTAGATCGACAACCGTACGCGCTTCGATGCCGCGATAGACCTCATCGCGGCCGCTCGGCCAAATCACACGCAGTCCTTCGATCGCCGCGTCGGCTCCGAGCCCGAAGTGCAGAGTTCGCTCCGAGGAGCTCTGGTAGGATCCGTCGCGGTGTGCACGTCGCCACAACGGCTCTTTGTCTGACCGGAGCAGCCCAACGCGCGCACCGATACCTTCGCGATTGCTTTCGGCTCCTTCGAGCCGGACGCGCAACCAGGAATTCTGCGAGCTCTCGAGATTCAGCAGTAAACGAGCCGGGCCGTTATTGTTGGCGACAACGACGTCCACGTCGCCGTCATTGTCTACGTCGCCGAACGCCGCACCGCGACCAACCTCTTCCAGCTCGAAGGCGGCGCCGGCCAATTCACTGACTTCCGTGAAGCCCTGCTCGGTTCCACGATAGAGTTGATTGCGCTGTCGAAACGGGTACGGATCGGCGCGTTGCGAAGCGATGATCGTAACTCCGCCGTTAGCGACGAAGAGGTCGAGCCGGCCGTCGTTGTCGTAGTCGAACCATCGTGAGCCGAATCCTGTATAAGGCAAGCTGACGCCGCCGAGACCGAAGCGATTGGTCGCATCGCGGAAACGTCCCCCGCCGTCGTTCAGATAAAGCGTATTGGTCTCTTGCGCCAAGTGCGTCATGAAGAGGTCTTCGTCGCCATCGCCGTCAAAATCGGCGGCGGTAACTCCCATCCCCGCCTCGGGGCGGCCGTCGGCATTGTAGGCGGCGCCCGCCATTAGCGCCGTGTTCTCGAAGCGCCCTTTGCCGTCGCTCATCCAGAGTTGGTTGTCGGTGCCGTCGTTGGCGACGTAGATGTCCGGCCAACTGTCCCCGTTGAAGTCGGCGGCGATCGAGCCGAGACCGTTGCCGTAAGCCGCGGCGAAACCTGCCGCGACGGAAACATCCGAGAAACGCCCGTCGCCTTCATTACGCAGCAGACGATCCTGGACGGAACGATAGACCGTCGGCGTGCAGTAGTCGGGGGCGCCGGTCGAATCGAAGCACGTCTTGTTGGTCAGGACTGTGAAGTCCACGTAGTTCGTCCAAAACAGATCGAGATTGCCGTCGAGGTCGTAGTCAAAGAACGAAGCCGAGGCGGACCAACGTTCCTCATCGAGCCCGCCGTGCGCAGCGACCCTCGCGAAAGTTCCGTCGCCGTTGTTACGGTAGAGCGTGTTCTGCCCGAAGCGAGTGAGATATACGTCGGGGTCGCCGTCATTGTCGTAGTCTCCGACCGCGACGCCCATGCCGTAGCCCTCGGGGCCGAGACCCGAACCCTGTGTCGCGTCCGAGAAGCGCAGATCGCCGCCGGGGATCAGATCGTTGCGGTAAAGCCGAGGCCCCGGGAAGTGGTCTTCCGGCTCAGGGAATGAAGGAGGCGCGCCTGGGTTGAGAGCTTCCCCTTGCGTCAGTAGAATATCGAGGTCGCCGTCGAGATCGTAGTCGAGCAAGGCAACGCCGCCCGACATGATCTCGGGCATGAAGTACTCGCCAGTCGCGCCGACAAAATGCTCAAACTCCAGTCCGACGCGCGCGGACGCATCTTCAAAAAGAACGCCTCCAGCAGGGGCGCTCGGCCCCGGCGGGTCGCCGCCGCAACTCCACATCGGGAGCAAGGCAAGCAAGAGCAGAACGGCGGGCGTCAACACAACGATTTTAGCGCTCGGCACGCCGCAGAGGAGCCTCGAGTCGACGCCGCATCACCGACTCCTTGCCGACCTCGCATTCCCAGATCGTCAGCACGCGCCAGCCCAAGCGGCGCAGCTTGGCGGCGTTGCGGCGATCGCGAACCAAGTTGCGGCCAATCTTTTTCTCCCAGTACTCGTGGTTCGAAGTCGGCAAAGCCGATCGCTTGCAGCCGCGATGGCCGTGCCAGAAGCAGCCGTGGACGAAGACGACGGCGCCTCGTCCAGGTAGGACGATGTCAGGCCTACCCGGCAGATCCTTGCGATGGAGCCTGAAGCGAAAACCACGCGCGTGAAGCCAGCGTCGAACTCGCAACTCGGGCTTCGTATCGGCGCCTTTGACCTGGCGCATGATCGAGCTGCGTTTCTCGCGGGTGAAGACGTCGGCCATCGCGCCCTCTTGTGCACGAAGCAGCCCATTCTAACCGACTACGGGTCTATACTCATCGCATGGGACTCTGGACCGCGGCGTTGACCCTATTGCTCAGCACAGCCCTATGGGCTGGAGAGAACCCGCTCTACCGCCAGTCCGGCTTCCACGAGGGCGCCGACGGCGAGGTCGAAGGCTGGACCCGTTGGGCGGCGCGCGATGAGATTGCGCCGCGCACTGGAGTCGACTCCCTGCGGGACCGCGGCGAAAGCGGAGCACTGGCAGTCTCCGGAGCGTCGAACGCGGCAGCCTACGGCGGCTGGCGCAGACAAGTCGACGGCGTTGAAGGCGGCGATTGGTATCGCCTCACGGCACACTACGCGCTCGACGGCGTCGGCCGGGAGCCCTACCAAGTCGTAGCGCGCCTCGACTGGCTCGACGCCGCGGGTAAAAGGGTCGGCAAGCCGGAGTACGCCGTCGAGACGAAACGCCTGGAAGACTGGCGTCGAACCAGCATCGAAGCTCCCGCTCCTAAGGACGCCGCATCCGCCGTGATCGAGCTCTACCTGGGCCATGCGCCTCAGGGTACCGTCTGGTGGGATGAGATATCCTTCGAGGCCGTCGCGAAGCCGGCTCCGCGGATGGTCCGCGTCGCAGCGGTCAACCTACGGCCGCGAAAGACCGGCTCCGCGGAAGCGAGCGTCGGGCGATTCCTGGAGCTGATCGCGAAAAAAGTCGACTCGGATGTCGATGTGATCCTGCTGCCGGAAGGCATTTCCGTCGTCGGCAGCGGCAAGGGGTATGCCGACGTCGCCGAAACAATCCCCGGTCCAATTACGAAGCGCCTTGGCGAAGCGGCGAAGGCAAAGAACGCCTACCTCGTAGCTGGCATCTACGAACGCGACGGCCAAGCTCTCTACAACACTTCGGTGCTCATCGACCGCCGAGGCCGTCTCGCAGGCAAGTACCGAAAGGTCTATCTGCCCCGTGAAGAAATCGAAGGCGGCCTCACCCCAGGCTCAGACTACCCGGTGTTCGAAACAGACTTCGGCAAGGTCGGCATGATGATCTGCTGGGATATACAATACGCCGACCCGGCGCGGGCCCTTGCGTTGCGGGGCGCCGAGCTGCTGCTCACTCCGATTTGGGGCGGCAATGAGACCCTGGCGCGGGCTCGCGCCATCGAGAACCACGTCTACCTTGCGACTTCGGGTTACGATTTCCCAACCTACGTGATGGACCCGCTCGGCGAGCTCTTGGCGGTGGCAGCCGACGAAGGGTCGGTCGCGGTTACTACGCTCAATCTGAACAAACGCTTCCCGCAGCCGTGGCTGGGCGAAATGCGGGGGCGCTTCTTCCACGAGCTGCGTCTCGACGTCGACGCCGGACCGCGCTGACCGACGAAAGCATCGATTGCTAACGGGCCAGCAAACGCTCGATTTCGTCGGGATCCTTCGGCAGATCCGCGCTTAGAACTCTTCCACCATCCTCGACGACGAGCACCATGTCTTCGATGCGAATTCCCAAACTTTCTTCCGGAAAATAAAGCCCGGGCTCGACGGTGATCACCATTCCCTCACGCAATGGTTCGTGCTGGCTGCCCGGATCGTGCACATCGAGACCAACATAGTGTCCGATGCCGTGCGGGAACCTGTCGGCCAAGCCGTGCTCGCGGAAATACTCTTTGGCGATATGCGACAAGCTGTTCGCGTCGTCGCCCTCGAGCGTCATCCCTGGACGCACGGCAGCCAGCACGCGCAGTTGCGCCTCGAGCACGATGTCGTACAGCCGCCGTTGTCGTTTACTGAAACGTCCGCCGGCAGGTAGGGTGCGCGTGAGATCGGAGGCATAGTGCGCGTACTCGCCGCCAACGTCCATCAGCACCAACTCTCCGTCTTCGATGCGACGATCGAGTTTCGCGTAGTGTAAGACGGCGCTGTTGGGCCCGGAGCCAATGATCGGCGCATAGGCCGGACGTAAACATCCGGCGTCGATGAGTACGCGCGACATCTCAGCCGCGAGGCGGCGCTCGTAGAGGTCGGGCAGCAGCACACGCCAAGCGGCGAGATGCGCCTCAACCGATGCCTTGACGGCTGTCTCAATCAAACGCGTCTCGTGCTCGGTCTTGACGAAGCGCAGGTCGGCCAGCGTGCCGCGGAGGTCCGATCGAGGCGTGGACGGCGCGAGACGATCGAGCTCTTCCCGCCTATCGGGCTCAGGCGCTTGTCCGAATGAGGTAGAGGAGCGTGGCAGCAGCGTCCATAGCAGGGATCGCCGTTGCAACCTTCGGGAAAGATCACGGCGCAAATCGCCGATCCTAGCAACGCGGCCGAAACCCGTCGCTGCCGGCGCGCCACGATCCTCCGGGTCGATCTGAGGGCCAGCCCACAGGTCGGTGCGCTTGCTGTGCGACGGCAAGTAGAGGGTTTCGCTATATTCGCGTCGGCCGTGGGCGGGCTCGATCAGTAGGGCGGCGCCTGGCTCGTTGTGGCCGCTGAGATAGTAGAAGTTATTCTCTTGGCGGAAGGGTCCACGAGCACTCTCACCCTCGGCCTCGTCGTAGCCGAGCAGTAGGATCAGGCCGTTCGAGAGCTTCTCGGCGAGCGCTCGGCGTCGACTCCGATACTCGTCGAAGTCTTGGCGTCCAACCGCACCCGCGACCAAAGCCGAGGCAAGCAGCAGGGCCGCGAGGCAAGCGGCGCGGGGCATCAGCGTCAGTATAAACCGCCTCCGCCGGGTGCTAGACTGACAAGAGTGGCTGGTACGGCTTCGGGAGCTGCGGAAGACTCTTCTCCGTGCGCCCAGGAAGCAGCGAAAGCAGCCTAGTTCAACCCATGGGACTCCTAGACCCGATCCGCCCGAAATGGAAAAACAGCGATCCCGACGTGCGCCGCAAGGCTGCGGAGGAGCTAGACGACCCGGCCACGTTGGTCGAGATCGCCGCTAAGGACTCCGAGTGGTTCGTCCGCCACGAAGCGCTCGCCAAACTGCGGCTGATCGAACCCGAGCAGCGCTGGTACTTCGAGCTTGTCAAGACGTCGATCGACGAAGAGATTCGCCGCAAGACCGTGAAACAGATGCTCGACCAAGAAGCGCTCGAATGGGTCGCGAAGAACGACAAATACCAGTACGTTCGAGACGCCGCCGAGCACCGGCTCGATGAGCTGCGCCGCGACCTCTGGGGCGAGAAGTCAGTCGGCACTCCTTCCTGAGGAGCTTGGAACGGCCCAAGCGGGCGGGCTAGACTGAAGTTTGGACGTCCCTACACATCACGCTCTGGTCGTTTTCGCGCACGGCTCGCGCGTAGTGGAAGCGAACTTGGCGATCGAGGCCGTGGCGCGGACCGCCGCCGAGAAGGCCGGCTTCTCGCTCTGGCGCGCCGCGTTCCTAGAGCTGGCCGAGCCGAACCTGCTCTCAGCCGTGCGCGAACTCGAGAGCGCCGGCGCTCGAAGCGTGGTAGTGATGCCTTACTTTTTGACGATGGGAATTCATCTCAAGCAAGATCTGCCGCGTCTGTTGGCCGAAGCGACGCAGGCGATTCCTGGTGTCGAAATCGCCGCAACCGCGCCGCTCGACGGACACCCTTCGTTGGCCGACATCATCATCGAGCGCGTGCGCGAGAGCTTGCCCGCATGAGCGCGCCCTCTCCCATCGCCGTTCGGCTCGCCGAAGCCGAACCGCTCGCTCCCAACGTTCGCTGCTGCATCTTCGAGCGTATCGACGGCGAGGAATTCTCCTTCCAAGCCGGCCAATACGTTTGTCTGGGCGTCGAGTTAGACGGAGATATGCAGAAGCGTTACTACTCGATCGCTTCGGCGCCGAGCCCCGATCCGCGCTTCGAGCTCTGCATCAAGGTTGGCCCAGAAGGCTTCGGACGTTTCCTGGCCGAGATGGAGCCCGGCGTCGAGCTCTCCTGCGAGGGCCCGGGGGGCAACATGCGCCTGCGTCGGCCGGGGCGACGCGACTCGCTGTTCATAGCCTCAGGCACGGGCGTCTCGGCGATGCGTTCGATGACCGAGCAACTACTCGGGGGCGATAACGATCTCACCGGCGGGCGCAACGTAACCTTCTTGCTCGGGGCGCGCACTCCAGACGACCTGCTCTACCGCGACCGTTTCGAGCAGCTCGCGGCAAAGCGTCCGAATTTTCGATTCTTGCCCACCCTCAGCGCGGCGGGCTCAGACTGGACTGGCCTCCGCGGCCGCGTGCTCGACCATCTCGACCAAGCGATCGGCGGCCCTGCGAATCTCGACGCCTACATTTGCGGCCACCCCGAGATGGTAGCTGAAGCCCGCAGGCGCCTCGCCCAGGCCGGTATCGATGAAGACTCGGTCGTCTACGAAAAGTATTAACTCAACGAAGGAACGAACTACGGCATGGAATCGGTTCAGATAACTCTTCCCGACGGCAGCGCCAAGAGCGTCGAAAAAGGTACGACGCCGCTCGCCGTCGCCGAATCCATTAGCGCGGGACTGGCCCGAGCCGCACTCGTGGCCGAACTTGACGGTATGCTCGTCGACCTGACGGAACCGATCAACGCCGACGCCAAGCTTCGCCTCCTTACCGATCGAGACGAAGATGCGCTGCCGGTCTATCGGCACTCCAGCGCTCACCTCATGGCGACGGCCACCCTCGAGCTCTATCCCGAAACCAAACTAGGCGTCGGGCCGGCGACTGACAACGGGTTCTTCTACGACATGCAGCGCGAGACGCCCTTCACCCCCGAGGATCTCGAAAAGATCGAGGCGCGCATGGGCGAGATCGTAAAACGCGATTTGCCGAACCGACGCGTCTGGATGCCGCGTGAAGAAGCGCTCAAGCTCTACCGCGAAACCGGCGAGACCATGAAGTGCGAGCTGATCGAAGACAAGACCGACGACCCGAAAGTCTCGATCTACCAGACCGGCGATGCTTTCAACGACTTCTGCCGCGGGCCGCATATTCCCTCGATGGGCCGCATCAAAGCGTTCAAGCTGCTCTCGGTTGCGGGCGCCTACTGGAAAGGCGACGAGAAGAACGCCAAGCTGCAACGCATCTACGGCACCTCGTTCTTCAACAAGAAGGATCTGAAAAAGTACCTCAATCAGATCGAAGAGGCCAAGAAGCGCGACCACCGCAAGCTGGGCAAACAGCTTGATCTGTTCAGCGTGCAAGAGAGCGCGGGACCGGGTCTCATTTTCTGGCACCCCAAGGGCGGCATCATCCGCCGCATCATGGAAGACTGGCTGCGCGAGCAGTACGTCGCCCGTGGTTACGGCCTCGTCTATACCCCCCACATCGCGCGGCGCGACTTGTGGAAGACGTCCGGCCACGCAGATTTCTATTCGGACGACATGTTCAAGCCGATGGAGCTCGACAACGTCGAGTACCAACTCAAGCCGATGAACTGTCCGTTCCACATATTGATCTACAAGGACAAGTTGCATAGCTACCGCGACCTTCCCGTACGGCTCGGCGAATTGGGAACGGTCTATCGCTACGAGCGCTCGGGCGTGATGCACGGGCTGCTGCGCGTACGCGGCTTCACGCAAGATGACGCGCACATCTTCTGCACCGAAGACCAAGTCAAGCAAGAGGTGATCGGCTGCGTCGACTTCGCTCTCGACGTGCTGAGCGCCTTCGGCTTCGACGAGTTCGAGGTCGAGCTCTCGACCTGGGACGGAGGCGCGAGTGGTAAGTACGCTGGTACGCCCGAGGAATGGCAGAAGGCCGAGAGCGGCTTGGTCGAAGCTCTCAAGGAGCGCGATATCGAGGCCAAGATCATGCCCGACGAGGCGGCATTCTACGGGCCGAAGATCGACATCAAGCTCGTCGACGCCATTGGCCGCAAATGGCAGCTTTCCACAGTCCAGTTCGACTTCAACCTGCCGCGCCGCTTCGAGCTCGAGTACATCGCTGAGGACGGCAAAGCGCATCGTCCCTACATGGTGCATCGCGCTCTGTGGGGCTCCGTCGAGAGGTTCTTCGGCGTGCTGGTAGAACACTACGCCGGCGCATTCCCGATGTGGCTGGCGCCGGTCCAGGTGAAGGTGCTGCCGATCACCGACGCGCAGAACGACTATTCGCGCTCCGTGGCCGAGAAGCTCGAAGCCGAAGGCATCCGAGTCGAGATCGACGATCGGTCCGAAAAGATCGGCTTCAAGATTCGCGAGGCGCAGCTTCAGAAGGTCCCGTACATGCTGGTGATCGGCGCGCGCGAAGCCGAGGCGGGCCAAGTCGCGGTACGCCACCGCAAGCAAGGCGATCTCGGCGTCAAACCGCTCGACGAGATCGTAGCCGAGTTCAAGCAACGCATCGAAGCGAAAGACAACGCATCCTAAGCCTTGATGACCACGGCAATCCAAGCTCTGGCCGTCGTTTTTCTGGCCGGTTCAATGATTTACTGCGCGCTGGTCGTTGTCGCTGCGCGACGCTATTTGCGCAAAAAGCCGCCGCCTCTAGCCAATCCCATCCCGATCAGCGTGCTGAAGCCGCTGCGCGGCCTCGACGAAGGCTTGGGCGACAATTTGCGCAGCTTCCTCGCCCAGGACTATCCTGACTTTGAAGTTCTTTTCGGAGTCGATGAGCCGGACGACCCGGCGCGCGCGATCGTCGAGCAGGTCCAGAAAGAGTTTCCCCAGGTGCGTTCTAAATTGCTTGTCACCGGCGAGACATCCTATGCCAACCCCAAGGTCTACAGCCTGGAGAGCATGGCCGCCGCCGCTGAGCATGATCTGATCGTAATGAGCGACAGCGACATTCGCGTCACGCCCGACATGCTGAGCGTGATCGCCGCCGAGTTCCAGGACCCCAATCTCGGGCTCGTGACCTGCCCCTACCGCGCCGTCGCCGGGCAAAGCTTCTGGTCTCGTCTCGAAGCGATTGGGATGAACACCGATTTCATGTCCGGCATCCTAGTTGCACGACTGCTCGAAGGAATGCGCTTCGCCGTTGGACCGACGATCGTCGCGCGAAAACAGGCGATCCAGGCGATCGGCGGATTCCGGCGCGTGGCCGATTCCTACATCGACGACTTCTTGCTGGGCCGCTATGCCTCCGAGGCGGGTTTCGGCGTGGAGCTCTCCGCCTACGTGATCGAACATCGTATCGGCAGCCAGCCGTTCGCCAAGAACATTCGCCATCGGGTGATGTGGCAACGCGGCACACGCTGCTCGCGGCCGAGCGGCTACTTCGGCCAGGTCTTCACTTTTCCGCTCCCATGGGCATTGATCCTTCTGGCGGTCGAGCCGGCTTGGTGGCCGCTTGCCGCGGCAGGGCTCCTTTTTCGCGCAACGGCCGCCTGGTCGGCGGCGGGCTCGGTGCTCCGAGACCCGCTGACGGCGTCACGCTGGTGGCTGTTGCCTCTCCAAGACGTTTTTTCATTCCTCGCTTGGGGAGCCGCCTGGTTCGGCAATAAGATCATGTGGCGCGGCCGCCCCTTTACACTCGAACAAGACGGTAGACTGCGCCCCCTCGAGCGGGATGGAGTCGCCTGAGGCCGTCATGAAGACCCTGATTACAGGAGGCGCCGGAGCGATCGGATCGGAGCTGGCCGAGGCACTGCTTGCCCGCGGCGACGAGGTCGTCGTGCTCGACAACTTCTCGAGCGGCAAGCGTGAGCGCGTCGACCCTCGCTGTCGTTTGATTGGAGCCGACCTGCTCGACGGCGACTCGATCGGCGGAATGTTCGAGGGCGCGTTCGAAGGTGTCGAGATCGTCTATCACCTCGCGGCCGACCCTGACGTCCGATACGCGCCCGGCGGTCCGACCGACGCCGCCCTCAACCGAAACGTCCGCACTACCTACAACGTTTTGACGGCGATGCGACTGTCTGGGGTCCGCAAGATCGTCTTCGCTTCCAGCTCCGCAGTCTACGGCCTCGCCACGAAGCGCCCTATCGCCGAGAACGACTCCTTCCCGCGGCCTATCTCGCTTTACGGCGCCTCAAAACTCGCCTGTGAGGGAATGCTCTCGTCGTACTCGCACCTGTTCGAGATTGAGTGTTGGGTGCTGCGCCTCGCCAACATCGTCGGACCGAAGGTCCGCACGCGCGGCCGCACGGTGATCGCCGATTTCATCAACAAGTTGTGCGAAGACCCAACTCGGCTGCAGATTCTCGGCGATGGACGCCAGCGCAAATCTTACCTGACGACGCGTGAATGCGTCGAGGGCATGATTTTTGCCGTCGAACACGCCGACCAGCGCTATAACCTCTTCAACGTCGGCGGCGACGACTCAACAACGGTAACGCGTATCGCGGAGCTTGTAATAGAAGCGATGGGTCTGCAAGACGTTGAGCTCGTCTACACCGGAGGAAAAGGCGGATGGCCCGGCGACGTGCCGCACTTCGTGCTCGACGGCTCAGCGCTCAGTCGTCTGGGATGGAAGCCGCGCCTAGGCTCGGAAGAAAGCGTCGCTGAGGCGATCCGCGAGACGCTCGAGGGGGAACGATGATCGACGGTATGCAAGCGGTGATTCTCGCGGGTGGTCTCGGCGTGCGGTTGCGGCCGCTGACGCTCACGGTTCCCAAGCCCATGGTTCCCGTCGCGGGTAAGCCTTTCCTTGAGCATCAGATCGCAATGCTACGCGAGCAAGGCGTCGACGAAGTCGTGCTGCTCACCGGGTACCTCAGCCAGACCATTGAGGACCACTTCGGCGACGGCTCGGACTTCGGCGTCGGCATTCGCTACTCTCGCGAACAGCAGCCGCTCGGAACCGGCGGCGGACTCGTCCAAGCTCGCGACCTCCTCCGAGACGCCTTCCTGCTTCTCAACGGCGACTCCTATCTGGAGATGGACTACCGTGCCTTGTACGAACGCCTACTGGGCTCGGATGCGCAAGCCGCGTTGGTCCTCTACGACAACAGCGCCGAAGACACCACGGTGCTCAACAACATTCGCCTCGATTCCGATGGGTACGTGACCCGCTACGAGAAGGACGGAGGCGAAGAGTCGGACCTGACTCATGTCGACGCCGGGGTTCTCGCGGCGCGAAAATCAGTCTTGGCGCTGTGTCCAACAGACGGCGTTTTTTCACTGGAGAAGGAACTCTACCGCATTCTCGGCGAACGCCGTGAATTGCTAGGCCACGAGGTCCGGCAGCGCTTCTACGACATCGGCAATCCCGACAGGCTCCGCCTGTTCGAAACGACCCGAAACTGATCGACATGGACCCGCGGACCAAGAAACGGAGCCGCGCCCGCCAGGGTGCGGTTGAGTCATCCAGCCCATACTAGCGCTCCCAGCCGGCCGGCAATGATCCTCTCTCGTACACCGTTCCGTATCAGCTTCGCCGGCGGAGGCTCCGACTTCAGCGCCTGCTACGAGCGCCAAGGCGGCGCCGTGCTCGCAACCGCGATCGACAAGTACATGTACATCGCGGTGAAGAAGCACTTCGGCCCAGATTTTCGAATCAGCTACTCACGCACCGAATTCGCAGAATCGGTCGACGCCGTCGAGCACCCGATCGTACGCGAGTGCCTACAAGAGGTCGGCGCTCCGGAGCCGCTGGAGATCGTTTCCATGGGTGATCTGCCCGCTCAAGCCGGCATGGGCTCCTCGAGCAGCTTCACCGTGGGTTTGCTCCACGCACTCCACGTCCATCGCGGCGCGCCGGTTGTGGTTGAGCGCTTGGCCGAACAGGCTTGCCGCATCGAGATCGAGCGTCTCGGCGAGCCCATCGGTAAACAAGATCAGTACATCGCGGCCTACGGCGGCCTGTGCTTGCTGCGATTCGAGCGCGACGGAAGCGTGAGGGTCGAGCCAGTTTGTTGTCCGCGCGAGACTGTTCGTAAGCTCGATCGCCGCTTGCTGATATTCTTTTCGGGGATGACGCGAAACGCCCGTGACATCTTAGCCGACCAACAACGCTCCGCCGGAGACAACCTCGACGTCCTCGCCGAGATGAGCGACATCGCTCGGCGCATGCGCGACATTCTCACGAGCGGCGGCGACATCGACGATATCGGCGTGCTGCTTCATGAGGCTTGGGAGGCCAAGAAAACTCTTGAGCCCTCGATCACGAGCCATGAGCTCGACGAGATGTACGACCGCGGCTGCAAGGCGGGAGCCGTCGGCGGCAAGGTCCTCGGCGCCGGCGGCGGCGGCTTTCTGATGTTCTATTGCCGGCCCGAGTTGCAAGACGCGCTGCGCACCGAGCTCGCTGATCTGACCGAGACTCCGTTCTCGATGGTTTCCGACGGCACGCGGATCGTCTATCCAGAGGAGCGATTATCGTGAAGCGTCGCTGCGTCTTTCTCGATCGCGACGGCACGATCAACGTCTCGCCCCCCCCGGGCGATTACCTCCTCTCATGGGAGGAGTTCCAGTTTCTCCCCGGCATCGTCGATTGGATACGGCTCTTCAACGCGCTCGACTTCCTGGTCGTCGTCGTGACGAATCAGCGAGCCGTCGCGCGCGGCATCCTCAGCGTGGAAAAGCTCGAAGAGATCAACCGGCGCATGGTCGAAGCGCTTGCCGAGCAAGGAGCGCGCATCGACGAAGTGCTCTATTGCCCGCACGCAATTGGCGAGTGCCAGTGCCGCAAGCCAGCGCCTGGCATGATCGACGCCGCCTGTGAAAAGTGGGAGATCGATCTCGACGCTTCACTGCTGATTGGCGACTCCGATGCAGACCAGCAACTCGCCGCGAGCCGCGGCGTCAAGTTCGTACGCGTTCTCGGCGGCCGAATCGAATCCATCGTCTAGACCACTTGCATCAAGCGGCGTGCATACGAATATAGAATTCGTGCTATACTTCCATTCTCCAGGGAGCGCCGTCGCACTCCCACACTGAGCCATGCACATCGCCGACGGAATCGTGCCATTGGAGCTCGCGGCCGCCGGATGGGTGGTCTCGGTGACGGCGACCCATCTGCTCGGGCGCAACCTCGAAGCGGACGAAGTGCCGCGCTTGGGGATGCTGTCGGCCGCCGCGTTCGTCATCTCGATGGCGCAGTTCCCCGTCGCGGGCGTCTCGATGCATCTTGGATTGCATGGTCTACTCGGCGTGCTGCTTGGCCGCCGCGCGTTTCCGGTCGTCTTCGCGACGTTGTGCCTTCAGGCGCTTCTGCAGCATGGAGGCTTTCTGGCGCTCGGCCTAAACGCCTTCAATATGGGCGCCGGCGCCCTGCTTGGCTGGGGCGTTTGGTCGCTGTCGAGACTGCCTAGCGCGATACGCGCCTTCGCCGCGGGATTCATCGGATCACTCGTACCGGCCCTGCTCATGGCCGCCGAGTTTTCACTTTCGGGCTACGGCCGCGGGTTCTTCTTCATCGCCGGCGTCTATGCAATCGTGGCGCTGGTCGAGGGCGCGGTTGCGACTGCCGCCGTCGGGTTTTTCCGCCGAGCCAAGCCGGAACTACTACCGCAGGCCAGCGCATGAAGCTCCTGCTTGTCCTTTTCTTGACTGCAGCATCGTCCGCTTCGGCGCACGAGTTGGACGTTGACGTTGAGATCCACGAGTCGATGGTCATCACAAGAGCGTCATACGGTTCGCACGACCCGGCAGCAGAGTGCGACGTCGTTGTTCAGCGCCCCGGCGCGCTCGACGAAGCTTTTCAGAAAGCTCGAACCGACGCCAACGGCGTATTTAGCTTTGTTCCTGACACAGCGGGAGACTGGCGGCTGACCTTTGACGACGGCATGGGGCATCTCCTCGTGAAGGTCGTCAATACCGACGTCGAGGCCGCCAAGGCAAGCGGCGTTTCTCAGCCGGTCGACTGGCAGAAAGCGCTAACCGGCGTTTCGTTGATCTTTGGCGCAGCCGGCGTATTGCTCTGGCTCAAGACTCGGAGCTCCTCCGGAGTTGCCTCCGGGCGATGAAGGCTGGCTTTCTTGATCGTGAGCCCGATCCCGGCTCCCTGCTGAGCGGGCTTGATCCGCGTGCGAAGCTGATTGCGGCTCTGATCGCAACGGCCGCCGTAGCGTCGCCGCCGCCCGGCAGCTATTCCCCTTTCCCATGGTTCGCCGCCCTAATCGTGGCCTGGACGCTGGCCGGCCGGGTTTCGCCTCGCTACTTGGGTCTTCGCATCGCCGCGGCGACTCCCTTCATCGCGCTGGCCGCCGTCGCCCCCGCCCTGGGCGCGGCTCTGGGCGACTCCTCAATTGAGTCTGCCCCCGAAGCGCTGGCCGGTTCAATCATGCTTCGCGCCTGGGCGTCGGTCGCGCTAATAAGCGTTTTGACGGCGACAACGCAAGCCGCCGACCTTCTGTCTGCGTCTCGTCGGCTGCGGTTTCCGGAAGCAGTCAGTGCGATCCTGACGTTGTCTTACCGCTACCTCTTCCTGCTGTCGGATGAAGGGCGTCGAATTCGACAGGCGCAGGATTGTCGTGCGGCCGGAAGCCTCCGCGTGCCTCGCATTCCCTTGCTCGCCAAGCAGGTCGGGCTTGTGTTTATCCGAGGCTGGGAGCGGGCCGATCGAGTACAGGCCGCCATGACGCTCAGAGGATTTCACGGTCGGCTCCCGACCCGCGCGAGCGGACGTTTGGGCCTGGCCGAGCTCGTCTTCATGGCTCTCGTTACGGGCGGATTCGCCGGAGTGCGGCTGCTCGCATAGGCCGCTCGAACATTCCTTACCAAGAGCCAGCCGAGACTTTTGGGGGCTATCGGGCGACACCGCCTCTGCCTCATAATAATTCTCATGAACAGATTGCGCCTTTTCCTCGCAGTGGCCTGTCTCGCGGGCTGCTTGACAAGTCCGGTAAGCGCTGAGCCCAATGCCAAGCAACGCGGCTGGGAAGTGCTCAGTGACGCCCGTGAAGCCATCGGTTCCGCCAAAGTCGACGTGCGCGACTACTCCTGCAGCATAGAGACGCGAATCAGCCGCAAGGGCGGAGCTCCCATCGAATTGAAGAGTACGCTCCAGCTCGTGATGCCTGAAATGGTTCGCCAAGACGTTGAGACGCCCAACGGCACGATGACACTGACTTTTGACGGCGATCGCGCTGTTCGTCAAGCAAAGGGCGAAGAAACGGAGATGCTGCCGGGGCGCACCGCCCAGCTTCGCGCCGATGTGGCACGCGCCAACGTACTGCTCGGGCCCGCGCCAAGCCCCGACGCGGTCCGCTTCCTCCGCAACGAAAAGGTAAACGAACGAGATGCCGACGTGATCGAGGTTCAGGACGTAGGCGACGCCCCGGTTCGGCTGTACATCGATACTAAAACCCGCGACATGCTCAAGATGGTCTACGTCGGAGACATCCCCGGCGGAGGTATGGCTCAAGTCGAAGAACTGTTCTCGGACTACGTCGAAGCCGGAGGGATTCGCTGGCACGGTACTCGGCGCGTCATCCGCAACGGGGAAGAGTCCATCGTATCGAAGCGACACGATTTCGCCGTCAACACCGGCCTCGCCGTCAGCGATATCCTTCGTTAGAAAACCAGTTACAGCCGAGACTCAACCCAACGCTGAAAGTCAGAGACGCGCCGAAACAACGCCGCCGGCTCCAGCTCCGCCAACGCGTTCCGATCGCAAGTTCTGGCCCAAGCGGCGCCTACGGGAAGAACACCCGCGTGGCGAGCGGCGCGGAGGTCCGAGGGAGCATCTCCTACCGAGACGACCTGCCGAGGCTCTAGCCTCCAAGCCTCGCATACACGCGCCATCGCCTGCGGCTTGCAGGCGCCCCTATCGGATCCGGCCTCGACCGGATCAAATCGCTCGGCGAGACCGAGTTCCTCCAGAGTAATCGAAGTCGCATCAGCTCCCTTGCCGGTGACGATTGAAAGACGCAGGCCGCAGCGATCGAGCATATCGAGCAGCTCGGAAATTCCAGGGAAGGGGCGGCGGCAAATACGATGAGCTCTCCGGTAGGAGGCGAGGAAGCTCGGGTAGGCCTCGTGAGCCGACCGGCCGAGGCGTTGCTTGAGCAAGCCGAAATCACTCGGCCCAAACATCGCCCGGATCTCCGGGTTCGTCAGAGTGACGCCCAAGACCTGCCGGAAGATTTCGCGGTAAGCCGCAAAGCTCACCGGCAACGTGTCGGCCAGCGTGCCGTCGAGATCGAAGATGACGCCGCGCAGGCTCAAGATTGGCCGATGAACAGCGGGAGCGCACGCTCGCGCCCCCGCCCCGAAGCTCGCTACATATCGAGTAGGGCAGCCATCAGCGCGCCCTTCGCCGTGGTGTTGAGCGGGTCGTCCACCATGCGGACCTCGGAAATGTCGATTGGCAGTTCCGCCCCTCGCAGGGCCTTCTCGAGCTCGTCACCGAAGCTGCCGGCTAGTGAAGTCCCGCCGCTGACGACCACAGGAACAGCCTTGTCGAGTCGCGGTAACTTCTTGGTCGAACCCAGGGCTCGCGAGAGGCCGCCCACTGCCTCGTTGACGACGTCGGCGTAGTATACGCCCAGCGCTTGATCGACCGAGTTAGACACCAAGCCGTTCAGCGAGAAGCCGGCTTCTTTGTGCAGACGCACGGTCGTAATCGTCTCGCCGCTGACCGAGGCTGCGCTCTGGTCGATGTAGTCGCCCGCACGCACCGTCGAGAAGCTCAGCGCCGGCAAGCCGAGATAGGCAATACAGACATTGCACATTCCGCCGCCGAAACTGATGCCGATTCCCGTGAAGTTTTCCTTTTCGAGTTCAGCATAAATTACTGCTAAACCTTCATTTAGGCTCTTGACCTGATAGCCTAGCTGTTCGAGAACCTGAGTCACCGTTCGCTCGTGGTAGATCAGGTCGTTCTCGTTGGTGGGCGGCGCGGACGGAGCGGAGAAGCATACCTTTGCGCCATCCTCCGCCTTGCCGCACATCTCAGTCAGCGCGAGCTCGATCATTTGCAGGCTCTTGGGCTCGTTCGGGTTCAGCAGTCCCGTCTGCATCGGACGGCGGGTGTCGCCGTTGAGCAGGTTGGCGAATTGGTCGACGCGATTGCCGTACGCCAAGATTTCATTGTTTTCAACCGAGTGCAAGATCTTCTCGCGCTGCAACATCGTCTCGGTGACCCTGGAATAGGGTAAGGAGACGAAGGCATTGAGCTGCGCCTTGTAGGCGAAGTCTTCATTGCCCTTCGGCCGCGCCAAAACGATGCGGCTGGTCCCGAGATCCAGCCCGAGGACTTTGGTCTTCGTCTGATCTTGATCGTTCTTGTTGTGTTCCTTATCGCTCATGGTCGTGTTTCCTCCTGGTGGAGCTCTCCGTGAGCTTCACCGCTGCGAGGTTCGCCTTGCGGACCCCGTCTAGGTTCCCGAGGCCCCAGCGCCGTCGGCGCGGACTTTCCGCGCCTTGTCCAGAAGCCGGCGATACTCCTTGGCTCGCCGACGCCGATGCTCGGCGGCGGTTATGCCGAGCGCCGTCGCCGCTCGTCGAAACTCCAACTGGGCCTGGCCGACTCCCGGCCAAACCCGCCCCCCCACGGCGGCTACGAACTGCGAATCATACTCAAAGCCCCATTTCGCCACACTCGGCAACGACTGGAGGTAGTGATCGGGCAGACCAATGCGCGCGAACGGAAAGCGCCCGACCCAGTCGGTATGATATCCGATCAACATGTTGGAGGGGTTGAGAGAAACCATCTCATGAGTCACGCAGTTTCGCTCAGAGATCGTGAATTTTTCCCTTAGCATCCCCGTCAAGCGCTGAGCCGAGGCAAACTGGGCGTCGGTAACGCCGCTCTCCGCCCCGATCTCAGGGTCTAGCGCCTCCGGCCGCGTCTCAAATCCGATTCCGATAAAGCTTTCATTTAGATTGAGATAGATGCGGTCACCTGATTCCCAAAGAGAATGTCCCGCATGGAACGCAGCCTGCTTTTCAGTGACCACGCGATACACCCGGCCGAAGCGATCGATCACGAAGTTGTAAAGGCGTTCACGGGCAAGATAGGTCAGCAGGTTGCGCCCTTTGTCGCGGATGAGCTCGTTGTTCTGCCTCTCGAGCGGCGGCGAAAGCTCGCTGAACGTCGTGTGATAGACAATGCCGATGGGGTCGCTGCCTGACTCCAGCTCGATGACCTCCGCGCCGCGCCGTTCAAAGACCGCGTAGCGCCTCGGTTCACCCTCCGTCAGGGGCTCGTTGCTGATCTGAAGCCCATTGCTGTAGAGTTCCTCGTCCTTGTTCGACTCCACGAGCCAGATCTCGAGATCGTTCGACTCGGCGTTCGGGTTGACGACGCTGCGGGCTGATTCCGCCGGCGGCGCGAAGCCCGGTCCGCCCGGCCCCGTCGCTACTCCGACTGCAATTACCGCCAGGAGACCCGCCGCCACAGCGACCGCCCTCCCATAGCGAAACGCCTGGTTCCAGGCGTATAGCTTGCGCCAACCCCGGAACACCCAGAGCCGACTCTGCTCCTCCCAGCCAACATGCGCCTTACCCATGGACCCTAAACGGCCCAAACAGTCCAGCACGGCCATGCGATCGGCCCAAGAACGTAATGGACCACGCTGCAAAGCGGGCGGACGATTCTCGAAGGACTCCCCGCCGCACGCGCGCAAGAACCGCAATCTCTCGATCGGATCCGCGATGCGGGAGCCGTAGCGCTCGATGAGCCGCCCCACAGCCGGGTCCGGCAGTCGAACGCCCTCTGGCGCTCCACGAATATGCATACTAAACCCTGCTCGGTCACCGGCGGGGGCGTTGAAATCGCGAGCAACACACGAAGATGCTCGTCTCCTCAACGCCACCGTGAGTACTCCCAACTATCGGCCCAGGCAGCGGGTTGTATTATAGTCCCGATTCGTCATATGACACAAGTCTGACTTGTCCTGTTTGAACCAGAAGTCTCCGTTGGTGTCCTAGAGGTACTAGAACCTTCCCCCTAGTAGGTAGTAGCGTCTATGGCTGATTGTATTGAAAACAACCCGCGAATAGAATAATGCCTAGAGTACTGGAACCTTTAGGCTCCATCTCGAGAGAGGCTCTTCAGCCATGAGAGGTCCACGACCATGAGAATGCCCACGCGCAACATGCTTCGCCGCGGTCGGCGCGGCGACGGCCGCGACGGAAACGCCTACCTTGAATTCGCGCTTGTATTCATCCTCTTGCTGACGATGATCGTCGGCTTGTTCGAGTTTACCTGGGTGCTGTTCTTGCGCGCGACTCTTCATCACGCGGTACGAGAAGGCGTGCGGCACGCCATCACGGGCAACCCCTCTCAGGGCCAATCGGGCGCCCTCGGGCTCGACGACTCCGTCAAGCAGGCCATTAAGTCCAACGCGTTTGGGCTGCTGAGCGACGCGGACCTTGACGCCCACGTTGGGGTTGAGTTTTTCGATGCGTCGTGCAACGGCCAGGTGGCCGGTTGCGGCGCGGGCGGAGGCTCTCCGGCAAGCGCGGACGCAGTGGCCGGGTCGATCGTTAAGGTGTCGATCAACTGCTACAGCTTGACGCCCATCACCACGCTGATTACCAAGAATCCGAGCGGCGGCGCGGCGCCCTTCACGCTAACCGTGAGCTCTTCGGACAAGATGGAGCCCTTCCCAGGCAATCCCCCGAGCCGCGGCACGATGGCTGCTCCGACGGCATGCCCCTAAGAGGGCCAGGAGAATGACGATGACGACGATGATTGGAACCCTTAGGAAGGCCATACGAACCGCAGCCCGAAGCATGGCTTCGGACCGCCGCGGACAATCGGTGATCGAGTTTGCGCTGGCGTTGCCGTTTCTGGTCTTGATGTCGGTCGGCACGTTCGCGGTCGGCATGATCATCGACCGTCACTTGACTCTCGGACAGCTCGTGCGCAGCAGCGGCAACATGTACGCTCGTGGCATCGACTTTCAAACCGGGAGCAACAACCGCCAGTTCTTGATCGACGCGGCGTCGGGCATGGACCTGCAGCTCAGCGGCGGCAAGAGCGCTCTCTACCTGACGCTGCTTACGCGCGTGCCGGCTGCGGCGACGTGCAGCGTAGGCTCGCCCAACGCAGGCCTAATCGTCATCGCCCAACGCTTCTCCCTCGGCGACACCACTTCCAACTCGAAAATGCACAGCCAACTCGGCATGCCCGCCAATCTGCAGAGCGACGGAAATCATGCGGACTTCGTCTGCGACGCCGACGCGGTCGTATCAGTGCCTCCGGCGGCGCTCGACGATGTATCCAGCGGAATGCAAGAGAACGAATTTGTCTACGTGGTCGAGGCCGTTCACCGGCCGCAGACCATCGCTTTCCAAGGGATCTTCGCACCGGAGTACATGTACTCGAGGGCCTTTTTCTAGATTCCAGCGTCTTCGTACTGAAATACAAGAGGGGCGCGGCAAGCTGGCCGCGCCCCTTTTCCGTTGGCGGCCTCCGCCCTTACGGCGTGCGTTCCACCGGGGCGCCGAGCAGAGTTTCGTATCCGCTGACTCGGATGTTGTCGAGCTGTTGACCGCCGGGCGACGCCGGCCCGTCCTCAGCGCCGAAGGCCAGACCGGCGCCGCCGTCGTTCGAGCCGGCGGTCGGGATCACGTTCACCGTCGAACGTCCGCTGACGCCCGCCCCCTGCCGGAATAGTCGCAACCGTCCATCGATGGTCACCTCAGCGGACTGTCCGCGCACAGCGACCTCGATCGTGTGCATCAGCGAGGCGTCGAAGTCGGCCGGGGCGTCGCTGACGGCCACTTGCTGGAAGGTGTCGAGCCGGCGCACCTGTACTTCGCCCGAGCTGTCGAGTTGCACCCAGTACCCGGCCGCGCCCCCTTCGTCGATTCGCTGACCCGAGCCCAGCAACGGTGCGTGGAAGAACGGGCCGGCTTGCGTGGTGCGCGCTCCGGCTCGCGGAACCAGAACATCGGCGCGGATATTCAGATCTGCACCCTGATCGCTGCCCTCGCCCGGACAGCTTCCGCCGCTCTGGGTCGTGAAGCTCACGCCGCCGTATTCACGGCTGGCGTTCTCGAGAAGGCCTCCCCGCAAACGCGCGCCGGAGGCGATCATGGCGTAGCCGTGGAAACCGGACCCGCCGAAGGCATGGTCAGCGGAGCCGACCGCGCAGTTGACGCCGTCGGGGCGCTCAAACGAATCCGAGAAAAGGACCGGCTCGCCGGCTGTTCCCTCTCCGATTACAGTCAGGGGTTTGTTGGCTTGTCCAGGGTCGTTGCTCTCAAACAGCAGCGTCGCCTCGTGCGAACCGACGGCGGCCGGCTCGTAGTGGACCTGTACCGCTTGCTGTTCGCCGGGCAAGACCGTGAACGGCAGCTCGACGTCGCCCAACATGAATTGCGGATCGTCGCTGGTCGCCGCGCTCACAACGAGCGAGGCCGTGCCGTTGTTGCTGACGCTGATGGTCTTTTCGACCACGCGCCCGACGGGAACCGGGCCGAAGAGCAGCGGCGACGGTATCGAGATCGATGGAGCATCGCTCGAGACGCCCGTGCCGCGCAAGGTGATATTGTTCCCGAAGAGCTGCGAGGAAACGAGAAGGGCGCTCTCGGTCAAGCCCGCGCTTGCGGGCTCAAACACGACACGGATGAAGAACGAGGCTCCAGGAGAGAGATCGACCGGAGGCGTTTTATCCGGGAATTCAATGCGGAACTGCGCATCCGTCGCCCGGATCAAGACGACTCGAATCGATTGCGTGCCGCTGTTCGAGATGGTGACGGTTTGCGCCGCTGATGAGCCGATGTTGACCGCGCCGAACTCGATCGGGCTCGGCGATACCTGCAAGTCCTCGGGACCGGCGTCGGCGGCGCCCTCGCCGCTGAGCGGGACCGTGATCATCGGATTGGCCGGGTCATTCCCGGCGATGGTCAGCGTTGCGCTCTTGGCTCCGCCTGAGTCCGGCGCAAAGCGCACTGTCGCCGTTTGCTGTCCGCTGGGGGAAATCACAAGCGAGAGAACGCCCACGAGCTGGAATTGCGGGTCGTTGATCGTCGGTTGACTAATGACAAGGTCGGCGGCGCCGGGATTCGAGATCATCAGCGCCAGATCTTTCGACTCGCCGAGGCCGACTTCGCCGAAGGCAAGCGACGACGGCGAGACGGCCATACGAGGCAGCGGCACGCCGCCGATGTCGACGCCGATATTGACAGAGGGATTCGTCGCGCCGTTGAAGTCGAGCACCAACGGCAGCCCGGAAGCCTGTCCGACGCTCCCCTCTTCAGACAAGGGCGCGGCCAAGGTCTCCGGCACCCTGATGTTTACCTGACCTAGTCCTACGAACCCTGGCGCTAGGCCGGCAAAGAGCACCGGGGCTGCGACGCCGCCGATCGTTGCCGTCGGCAGAATCTTTGCGGTAGCGGGCGGCGAGCCCGGAGCACCGGAGCCGCTGGCGGGAGCGTTGGACAAGTCGCCGATCCCGGTCATGAAGATGATCAGCACATCGCCGGGCTGAGCCGGATTCGAAGCGCTGATCAGATCGAGATCCGGATGGCGCTGTATGATCGGTGCGCCGTTGCTTAAGAACAACGCCGGAGCGTAGGGCGCGACCGTCGCCGAAACCGGCGCGCTCGCTTCGCCGTTGCGTACCACAACAACCTCGACCGAGCCGTCAAGCGGCGCCTCAAACGGCATCTGGAAATTGATCTGACCCGCCGAGACAAACAGCAACGGCGCATCAACACCGTTGACCCGCACGCGCACGCCGCCAAGCTCGGTAGGCAGCGGCAACCCCGCAGCGCCGGCGTTGGCGTCGGCTAGATTCTGTCCGAAGATCGACCCGAGACCGCCGCGAGAAAGCGTCGCAGCGAATTGCGCCCCGTCAACGACGCCGCCGGCGGAAATCCGGGGACCCGTCGAAACGTCTTCCGATTCGAGCCCGGAGGCCGACAAACCGATCGTTCGAAGCGGCTGACCCGCGTCGCTGCTCTGTACCCGCAATTCTCCCTGGAACAAGCCCTCGGAGCTCGAGGCGAACGAGACCTCCAAGTAGGCGACGTCTCCGCCCGCCAGAGTGAAGTTCGGTTCGCTGGTCAGTCCGAAACCATCGCCGGAGACGCTTACCGTCACGTCCGCTTCCGCCAGCGAGGTGTTGCGAACGGCCGCCGCGTAAACGGCGGTTTCGCCGACGAAGACTCCTCCGAAACTCAGCGGCCCCTCCGTCATTTCTAAGTACGGCGTCTGTCCGTCGTCGGCCGTTGCGCGAACCAGGAAGCTCAGCAAAGGAGTATCCGGGGCGTCGCTTGCCGCCTCGGCGTTCGCCTCGATGTCCCCTTCCGCCTCCGGAGAAATCTGCACGGAAACCGTTAGCTCGCGACCCGCGCGCGCGATCGCCGGGAAGGTCGGAGACAAGATCTCGAACTGGGGATCGTCGAGCGTCAGCGACGTAATCGTCAGAGGTCCGCTACCTGGGTTTTGGATCGCTAACGTTCGCGTCGCCGTCGCGCCGGCGACGACTCGACCCAGATCGGTCGGATCCTCCGCCGCAATCGCCGGCCGCTGAAGCACCTCGATCGGACCCGCGACGGCTTCTCCGCTGTTGAGCCCGTCGAGGGCGCGAACTCGAAAGCGCACGTCGGCGCCGCCGTCGATCAGCGAAGCGTCGACGGCGTACTGGGTCTCGGTCAGACCAAGAGCGATCGGAAACCACTCGACGCCGCCGTCGGACGAGTAACTCAGATCGTAGACCAGCGCGTCGCCGTCGGCGTCCGTTGCGGTCCAGGCGACAGTCTGCGGAAGAGCGGCGTCCCAGACGCTGCCCGCCTCCGGGCTGGTGATTGTCGGCTCGGGGGCGTTCGCGCTGAGCCGGAGCACGTCGAGTTGCGCCCCGTCGCGTTGCAGCGTGATCCCCGAGGCGCCGTCCGGAAACGGCGCGACGAATACAAACGAAGCCTCGGCAAGCGCAACCGGCGTTTCGCCTCCCCGGAAGTCGAGGTCAAAACAGTGCGTAGCCGCGGCCGCGCCGTCGATGGCGAGGCAATACTCTCCGGCCGGGTCGAACGAGGATATCTCCGCCGCTGTCTCGAAGGTCAAGGCTGGCTCAAGAGTCCCGGCGGATCCGTCGCTGGTCGCCGAACCGCTGATCAGCGCGACCCGCCGCGGTACGCTTTGCTCGACTCGCTCATGCAAACCGGACGAGAGACTGAAGCGGCCCATGAGCCGCAAGTAGTAAAACTCCGAGATCCAGCGCCGGCCCTCGCAATAGGACATCAAGTCCTTCGACGTCGTCTTCCCCGAGGTCGGAATCCCGACCTTGACGTCGGAGGCGCGAGGATCGTAGCCGTGCTCCTGCAGGTTGGCGTCCGCGAACGGCCAAATGCCGCCGAGCAACGGCGTCTGGTTTCCCTTACAGCCGTCCGGCGGGCCGGGGTGAGTCAAACCCAGGTTATGCCCCAGCTCGTGCGCCACCGTGATTTGACGCCAATCGATCGAGCCTTCTTCCTTGACCCAAGCGCCGCGCGGGTCAAATGTAAAGCGCTGCTCCAAGCCGCCGTTCCAAGTGGCCACATCGCCCGGCACCCATCCGATGAGCTGATCGAAGGGTCGAGACGGATTATCGGCGCGCGCGACCCAGTAGTTCCTACCCAACAGACTCGAGAGCCGATTCTCGCTGACCGCGTCGAGCACGGTCGCCCCTCTGCCGCCCATACCCCCGAAACAGTTGAGCGACGTATTCGATTGGAACATCAGGGGAGGAGACGGAAAAGGCTGAATATTGATTCCCGGGTCCTCGATGGGAAACATTTTTTGCGCCCCGAGGCCTGGACTCGGCGTATTGCCGTTCGCGCAAAACGTGCCGTCGCCGCACTGGTAACAGATCTCCACGGTCCTCACTTCGAGCCGCTTGGTCTCCGCGAAGGACGCGGTGAACGTCTCTTCGTTGTCCTCGAATTCAAATTCCGGAGGCTTCTTGTCAGGGTTCACGACGGCAATGAGCTGCGTCTCTCCGGCGACGGTCCACGAAGGCGGCAAGATGAAGTCGTGGGAATGCGCGTCTTCGGCGCGCCGCGGCTGCGGCACGCTCGCCGCCGTGATTCGCATCGGCGAGCCCGGCAGATCGGAGCCGCGACGTCCGCGCAGCTCGACCGTCACGTTCGATTGCGGCTTGCCCGTGCCGCTCTGCGTAAAGACTCTCACCGCCGTTCGCTTGTTGGCGATCAAGGGAATGCCGTTATTGCGGGTCTGAATGACCTGAACGACCTCCATGTGGTTGATAGACAGTTTGGTAGAGGTCTGCCACGTAAGCGGCTCCGATTCGGCCAGCACCTTTCCCGCCAGGTCACGGAGAAACACTCGCAGGACCACTGATTCGACGCCGTCCGGCAACGTGAAGGCAAGCGTCCCCAACCGACGCGAATCCGCGCCGCGCTGGACGGAGACGGGATCCGAGGCGCCGATCCGCCGGCCGGCTTGGTCGAAGACGTGAACAATCAAGTCGCCCATGTCCGCGGAGCCAAGCTGGTAGTCCGCGGTCACCTGCAGCTCGTGGCCCTCTTCCGGCGACAGGGGCTCGTCGAGCGGCGGCAGCGGTTCGCTGACCGTCACCCTGTCGTCGGCGGACTCGAACAGGTACCGCGATCGAATCGTGATCGTATAGATCGCTCCCTTCGAGATGTTCTTTTTCTGGGTCGCCGAGCCGTGGTCCATCACCACGTAGAGCTCACTGACGACTTCCGCCTCGAACTCGGTGATCGTCTCGACGCCGCCGATCATCTCTTTCTTGATCGAAGAGCCGTCGATGTCCATCGCGGGGACCATGCACGCGGCGGAAGCCGACAGCGACGTGGAGCCGGCCTGTTGATTCGCCACTCCGTCCGCGGCGGCGCAACTGGAGTCGCGAGATTCGCGGCGGTCTTCGGGAAAGCGATCGTCGACGCCCAGGTTGACGCCGATACGAACGGCGTGACGATCGCCGCCCTCCAGGAACCGGCCGGTACCCATCAGGGTCGCCTCGGCGGCCACGCCCCCGCTCAGCGAGACGACGGTCGGATCGGCGGGGCCGGCCGCAATCGTTCCCATGACGTCGCCGGATGGAGCGGCGACCGTCGCGCTGCCGCTGATGAAGCGATGGGGGTCGCAACTGAAATTCGACGGGATTCCCGGGGTATCGAACGGACTCGTCGAAAACGAAGTGCTGAGCGTGCTGGGACGGGTCGTATTGCAAGAGCCGGACTTGACCCAGGTGCTCTTAACCGAGTGCGAGCCGAGGAACGTTCCCTTGAAAGTCTGGGCCGACAGCGTCAGACCAGACGCACTCCCGATGAAGAAAAGAACTGCCGCCTGCGACAGCAGACGTAGCGATCGCGCGTTCATGCCCCGCCTCCCCAAGAACCAGCGACGCCACACCCCTGGCTCGGACTCAAGAATAACAGGGAGTCGGCGAGCCGCTCAATACTACCGTTCCCTGATGGGAGAAGGCCGGGTACTAAGGTCTTTCGGTCTGCCCGCTTGACGCCATCGTCTCCGCTGAACGCCCTCAGCAATGGAAGACTTCCAATTTCGACCATCGGGGGCGAGCCCGATTATTCCATAGCAGACGGGTTCGACAGTCGTACGGAATCGCCCGCAACCAGCCCGCTTTCCGCCGCAGCCGAGGCTTCGCGCAGCGACACTTCAATGCGGCCCCCCGAGCCGACCAGCGCAAAAAGCCCGGCGGCCGGGCCCGCTACGTAGCTCGACGCGGATTGAGTAACATCCCTGCCCCCTAGCGTCAGCCGAAATCCGTCGACGAGCAGATCACCTGGGAAGCTTGTCACAACATTGCCGAAACGGTCGACATGAAGCACGCTGCCTTGCAGGAGTCCAGGCGAGATCTCGGCCGGCGTATGCGAGGGTAACCGCACCCAGTCCTGCACAAGCTCACCGAAGTCGGCGAAAGGCTTCCCGTTTGCCAGCCAAGCGGCGGCCGGAGCGAATACGTCGCGGCCATGGAAGGTACGGCTTCGGTCGGGCAACGCAAACCGATCGACGTCGAGCGCTCGGACCTCGGCTTCGCCCGCGTCTTCGAGAGCCCAGGAGAGGACGCCGTTATCAGGCCCCACGAAGAAGCGACCCGCAGCTCGCGCGACCAGTGCACGACGCTCGGATCCAACGCCGGGATCAACGACGGCGACGTGCGTCGCTCCTTCGGCGAACCAACGCCAGGACTCGAGCAGCGCGTAGGCTCCGTGCTTGATCGCGTGAGGCTCGACGCCGTGACTAATATCCACGATGCGAGCCTCGCGGCAGATGGAGAGGACCACCCCTTTCATCATGCCGACATAGCAGTCCTCGAGGCCGAAGTCGGTGGTGAGTGTGATGATTGCCACGATAGAATGATCATAAGGTCTGGCGTGCAGCGTTACTACTTCGATCACAACGCAACGACCCCCGTCGCTCCCGAAGTCTTCGAGGCGATGACGCCGTTACTGACGAACGTCTACGGTAATTCCTCGAGCATTCACCGCTTCGGCCAGGACGCCCGGGCGCTGGTCGAGCAAGCCCGGCGGCAGTTGGCGGAGTTGCTCGGTTGCGAGTCCAAAGACATAGTCTTCACCTCCGGCGGCACCGAGGCCGACAACCTTGCCATCCGCGGATCGGTGCGCGCCGATAAGCGAGCGGGGAAGCATGTAATCACGAGCGTCGCCGAGCATCCGGCGGTGCTCGACTCATGCCGGGCGCTCGAGCGTGAGGGCGTCGAGATCACCTGGCTGCGCGTCGATGGACAGGGCCTCGTTTCCCCTGATGACGTGCGCGAGGCGCTGCGTGCAGAGACGGTACTGGTCTCGATAATGGCGGCGAATAATGAGCTCGGCGCCATCCAGCCAATTGGAGAGATCGCGAGGATCACGCGCGAGGCCGGCGTTCTGTTCCACACCGACGCAGTGCAGGCGACGGGCAAGATTCCGACGAAAGTCTACGAGCTTGGCGTCGATCTCTTATCGCTCAGCGCCCACAAGATCCACGGCCCCAAAGGCGTTGGAGCGCTCTACGTACGCAAGGGCGCGGATCTCGAACCGACTCAATTCGGAGGCCATCAAGAGCGGGACCGACGTCCGGGCACGCTCAACTCGCCCGGCATAGTGGGCCTCGGCGCCGCGGCCGAGCTCGCTGGGCAAAGCTTAGAGAGCGAGGGTGCGCGCCTCGCGGCCCTCCGAGATCGGCTTGAGCAGGGACTGATCGAGAGCGTCTCGGATTCATGGGTCAACGGGGCTCTGGCGCCGCGTACCCCCAATACGACGAACATCGGCTTTGACTACGTCGAGGGTGAAGCGATGCTGATCGCGCTCGATCTGAAGGGATTCGCCGTCTCTTCAGGCGCCGCTTGCTCGAGCGGCGCCGTAGAGCCGTCGCACGTGTTGACCTCGATCGGCCTCTCGCGAAAGCAAGCGCGTTCGTGCCTGCGTTTTTCACTTGGCAAGCAGAACACCGACCAAGATATCGACGCCCTGCTCGACGCCATGCCCCAAATCATCGAGCGGCTACGGCGGCTAGCGCCGGCCCGGGCATGAAAAAGCGAGCCGAGACCGTAAGGAAGCGACTGCATCCCATGCGGAGGCTCGACCGATGAAGCCTCGCGCATTTCTAGAATCGCTCAAGAAGGGCGCGCCCAAGCCCGGATACCTCTTCCTGGGCTCCGAGCGATTCTTTCGGGGTCGATGCCGCCGCTCTCTGGTGCGCCACGTGCTGGGCGAAGACGGCGCCGCGGAAGGGCTGATTGAGATCGATCTCAAGGAACAGCCGCTCGCGCACGTTTTCGAAGAGGCACGCACGCTCTCGCTGTTCGCAACCGCCCGGCTTGTAGTCGGACGCAACGCGGAAGCGGCGCTGCCGCGCGCCCGCTCCAAGTCGGCGGATCAAGCCGGTTCGGCGATCAAGAGCTACTTCCGCGACCCGACTCCAGGCGTCGTCGTCCTGTTTGAAGCCACTCGCTTCGACCTCGGTGAGCGCGACGACAAGGCGAAGGCCGAGCGCGCCGCGAAGTTCTTCGCCGCCGTGCCCGAGACAGTCGAGCTTACCCGTCTGACCGCCGCCGAGGCGCTCAAGGGAGCCTCCGCGCTGTCCAAACGCATGGGCCTTGATATTGACGGCGAAGCGCTCGCCGAGCTCGTTGATCTACTCGGAGCCGACATGGCCCGCCTCGAGAACGACCTCGAAAAACTAGCGGTCTACGCTGGAGAGAGCGGACGCGTGACGCGCGCCGAGATCGAGCTACTGGTTCCCGAAGCGCGCCAGAGCGGCGTCTTCGAGCTCTCCGACGCGTTGGCGCACAAGGACCGGCGGCGCGCTCTCGAAATTCTGGACACGCTCGCCAAGTCCGGCGCCTATTGGCCCTTGCAGATTACCCTGCTGGCGTCGCTATTGCGTCAAGCGTTGGCAGCTCGAGAGCTGGGAGCGCGAGGGGCCCAGCAGCTCGTAGGACAGCTCGCCCAGCGCAACGTGCGTATCTGGAACGCACGGGCGCAGCAGTTGATCGGCATCGCCCGAACGTTTTCGCAGACTGAGCTCGAGGATGCCCTCGTCGCGCTGTTTGAAGCCGATCGCGATTTGCGCCGCCCGCGTCCTGACGACCGCATCATCATGGAGCGGCTGGTGCTGCGGCTTACGAACTGACGCCTCTACGATTCGAAGATCATATCGTCGGTTTCGATTCGGCCGTCGGCGCGGGCCTGATCGAAAAGCGCTCGATAGTTCAAGGTGATGTAGTCGTCGGCGGAAAAACCAAGCTCGGCGGCTGTGCGGTCAATCCAGCCAGGCTCCCCTTCAAGTTCCAGAAAATCGCCGATCGGCGTGTGGTCGAACTCGACTACGCCCGGATCGCCCTCGCGGCGAAATTCGGTGCGGACCTTTTCGTAGCGCCAAGCCGCTCGGTAGCCTAGCCCTTCGAGAACGGCATGCAGCGCCGGCGCGTCCGAAGTTGCGATCTCGTGCTCTTCGCGCACCTTGTGGCGGCCTCCGGCCTCAGCCGGCAGTTTCACGGTCAACAGCGCCTCGTCGTCAAGCTCTCGTACCCGCAGCAGTTTGCCCGCCGCGTGAATCGCATTCTCAGGGGTGTCGTAAACGAAGTTACGCTCCCGGCTGCGTGATCGGAACGTAAAGCCGCGTTCCTTGAGCGTCATCAGGACGCGCTCCGGATCTTCGACTTGGAGCTTGACCTCAACTTCCTTCATGGGGCCCGGTCAACGAGCGGCAAGCTCTAGCTCTTGCGGTCGACGACCCACTCGGGGATTGACGCCAAAGCCCGCTTGTAGGGAGTTTCTTCGAGCGCCGCGATCTTCTCGGAGGCTGTCTCGGTATAGGCGACCGCGCGGCGGCGCACGGTCTCAATCGCTCCGTGGCGGTCGAGCATCTCGCGAACGCGAAGGTGGGAGACGTTTTCGTAGCCGCCGTCGCTGATGACCGTCTCGATCATGGCGCGCTCCGCCGACTCACATTGAGCCAAGGCGAGAATCAGCGGCAGCGTTACTTTGCCCTCGCGCAAGTCATTGCCGACTGGTTTCCCGAGCACGGCTTCGGTCGCCGAAATATCAAGCACGTCGTCAATGAGCTGGAACGCCATGCCGAGATTCCAGCCGTAATCGCCCAGGCGGTCCTCGACTTCGCGGTCCGCGCCGCCGAGTACCGCGCCCATGCGAGCGCACACCGAGAAGAGGGACGCCGTTTTGCGATGCACCAGGTCGAGATGCTCTTGTTCAGCGACGTCGATGCGCCCTACCATTTCAGTCTGCATCAGCTCGCCTTCTACCATCGTCTGGGTGAGATCGATGAGCAGATCGAGTAGGCGAAAGCTACGCTCGCGGAGAGCGATCCGAAACGCCTGCATGTAGAGCCAATCGCCCGCGAGCACGCTGGTGCCGTTGCCCCAACTCAGATTAATGGAAGGCTTACCTCGACGGACCTCAGCCTCGTCGATGACGTCGTCGTGAACGAGCGTCGCGGTGTGAATAATCTCCATCACCGCGCCCATCGAGATCGCCGATTCGCCTCGATAGCCGCAGGCGCCGGAGGCAAGCAGCAATAACATCGGCCGCAGCCGCTTGCCGCCGCTTAGCTGCAGATGATGGGAGATCGCGGTAACGGCTTCGACCGAGCAAACCGTATCGATACCGATCGACTTTTCGACCTTCTTGAGGTCACCGCCAATCAGCGCCAAGACTTCGGCGCGAGAGAGCGGTTCGGTGCGGAGCGTCTGCATGTGCGCGGCGAACAGAACTCTAAGTGTATAACCCTCAAGCAGACGGGGGCAAATCAAACAACCGCCGGAAGTTGCACGTTGTGGCCTCGGCGATTCGCTCACACTCCACGCCCCGGATCTCCGCCAGACGCTTGGCCGTTTCGACCACGAAGCGAGGCTCGTTCGGCCGAACCTTACGGAACGGCGCCGGAGTTAGATACGGCGCGTCGGTCTCGACCAGCAACGAATCGAGTGGAAGCTCCGCTGCCGTCAGACGCAGTTCCTCGGAGCGGGCGAAGGTCAGCGCCCCGCCGAGGGCGATATGAAACCCGAGATCCAGCGCCCGCCGCGCGTGCTCGGCGCTGCCGGTGAAGCAGTGCAGCACGCCTCCGAGCCCTGAGCCCCGCCAGCGCTCTTCGAGCAGAGTGAGTGTGTCGTCCCAGGCCTCGCGGGTATGGATGACGATTGGCTTTTTTTCTTGCTTTGCCAACTCCATCTGGTCGATGAAAACGAGCTTCTGGAATTCGCGCGGCGAATGGTCATAGTGGTAGTCGAGGCCGATCTCGCCTACAGCCAGAACCTTCGGACGGCTGCACAGCTCAGCGAGAGCGTCGAGCGTAGCCGGGGACTCAAACTTCTTGGCGTCGTGCGGATGGACGCCAACCGTGGCATAGACGTCGTCGTGAGCGTTGGCGACGCGGAGCGCGACCGCGAGGTCCGGGGGGCCGCCGCCGGTTCCAATCGAGAGCATTAGCTCGACGCCGGATTCGCGTGCCCTTTCCAGCACGCCTTCTAGGTCTCCCGAGAAGGCGCGATCGTCGAGATGGCAGTGCGAGTCGATGATCAACTCGTCAGTATTCCACAGTGGGGGATTGCGCGCCCCGGGTGAGGGTATGCTACCTATGTTGGGTTCAAACACATGCCGTCCACACAACTCTCCCAATCCGATCTCGAGCTGCTCAGACAGTTCGACACACCAACCGTTTGCAACGTGATCGAGCTCTTCGGCGTTCGTCCTCAAACGGAGGGCTATATGGACAAGCGCATCGGCGCTTGCTATCCCGAGATGGCGCCGGTCGTCGGCTACGCATCGACGGCGACGTTTCGCAGCTCGACCAAGCCCAGCGGGGCAGACGCCTACTCGACGCTTGACGCCCAGGTGGCTCTTTTCACCGACCTGCCGCAACCGGTGATCGTGGTCTTCCAGGATCTCGACGACGCGCCTGTTGCAGCGACCTTCGGCGAGGTAATGACGACGACCTACAAGGCCTTCGGGGCGGCGGCGCTGATCACCTCGGGCGCCGCGCGTGATCTCGAGCAGGTCCGCGCCCTCGGGTTCCCCTGCTTCGCCGACGGCGCCATCTGCTCGCACGGCTATCCGCGTATTCTCGATTTGCACGTGCCGGTACACGTCGGAGGCCTTGTCGTCCGCCCCGGCGACTTGCTCCACGGCGATGCGAACGGCGTTACCAACATCCCGCACGAAATCGCCCACGACGTAGCAAACGCTTGCGCCGAGTTTTGCCAGGCTGAAGACGCGGTGCTCGACTATTGCCGCGCGGGCGAGGTCACCCCCGTTGGACTCGGCGAGGCGCGCAAGGAACAGGAACGCCGCGTCAAGGCGATCAAACAACGCCTCGGGCTGTGAGGCCGAGTCGGCTGAGGGTCGCTGCGTGAGAAAGACATGATCAGCCTGGGAGCCAAGCTTCGCGAGCTGCTCTTGCACGCCGGGGTTCGGCGAACGCTGCTTTCCTACGGGACTCTGCTCGCCGCGCTCTACGTAGCGAGAATTCTGCTCGAGCGCTACCGCGACGAAGCGGCAGCCAGTTTAGCCCGCTTCACTCCTTTTCTCGACGCGGCGACGATTCACGCTGTACTGATGGCCGTGCTTCGCGCGGCGATCGTCTGCCTGATTTTCGCGTTGATTGTCCGAGGCATTCAGGCGCTCCATCGCTGGTGCGTCGCTCAGGTTGACGGCTGGAGTCGTGCAGCCGCCTCTTTGCCTGTCGGCGGTTTCGGCAACTTGGATCGCGACGATATCGCGCCGTGGGTCCTCGCCGTACTGCGACTGGCGCGAGCTATTTCGCTGCTGCTGGTCACGATCACGTTTCTGCCGTTTCTGCTGGCGGCCTTTCCGGGGACCGCTTCCTACGCGGAGGCGACAATCGCCTACGTCGTAGAAGCAGCGACGGAGATCGGGCGAGACATCGTCGACTATCTGCCGAATCTCATCTACCTCTCTCTGCTGATCCTCCTGGCCCGCTATCTACTCAAGCTGCTGCACTACTTCGCCTCCGCGATCAATCGCGGAAAGATCGTATTACCTGGCTTCTTGCCGGACTGGGCGGATCCAACTTACAAGTTGGTCCGCGCACTGGTGCTCATCTTCACGCTAGTCGTCAGCTATCCCTACTTGCCGGCGTCGCAGTCCGAATTCTTCAAAGGATTCTCGGTCTTCCTCGGCGCGCTGTTGACGCTCGGCTCGACAGCGGCAATCGGTAACATCGTGTCAGGCGTGGTGATGACCTACACCCGCGCCTTTACCGTCGGCGACCGCGTGCGCATCGGCTCCACCACTGGCGCCGTGCTCGAGAAGTCGCTCTTCGTCACACGCATCCGTACGCTCGAGAACGAAGAAGTGACCATCCCGAACGGCATAGTGCTCGGTGGCCCGATTACGAACTTCACGACCGCTTCCGCAGCCGGAGGACTCGTACTGACCGTCTCGGTGGGCATCGGCTACGACGTTGCTTGGCGCCGAGTGCACGAGCTGTTGGTCCAGGCGGCCTCCAACACCAACGGAGTTATCTCCGACCCGCCGTCGTCAGTTTGGCAGAAAGCGTTGGGTGACTACGCAGTGAACTATGAGCTGAGGGCATACACCGACCGGCCAGACGAGATGGGGCGGATTCTATCCGACCTGCGCCGCAACGTCCTCGATGCTTTCCACGAGGGCGGGGTGGAAATCATGACGCCGGCGGTAACCGCCTATCGCCGCAGCGAGCAAACCGTCGTACCGCCGGCGGAGTAAGCGGCGCCGCCTTCACCTACGCAGCCGAGCGACGAGCGTACCTCTCCAGCCTCTCAGCAGCTTTCGACTTGACCGCGTCCGCCGAAGCGAACTTGACTTCCTCGTAGCCGCGAATCCCGTCCGGCAGTACCGCGATCTCAAAAGCTTCGCCAAGGTTTCCTTTCGTCAGACCGCCGAGCAAGGCGCTGACGACTCCCTCATACCACTCAATAAGCTCGCGCTCAGCCCGGCGCATACTCGTGCGGCCAAACGGATCGAACGCGCTGCCTCGCAGCGACCGCATGCGGTAGAGCATCCGCAAGACCGGCCGAATCCAGCCGCCCAGCGAAAGCTTGCGCTTCATACCCAGAGTCCGCAACACCGGCGGGTGGAGGTGGTAAACCATGCGGATCGGCTTGTCGAATGTCTCGGCGACTTGGCGCTTAAACGCGGGATCGAGCAACAAGCGGGCGACTTCGTACTCGTCCTTGTACGCCATCAACTTGAAGAGATTGTCGGCGACGGATCGAGTCAGCTTCTGCGATGAGGCATCGGCGGCCTCTTCGGCGCGGCGAACCTCGGTTACGAGCTCATTGAAGCGGGCAGCGTAGACTTCGTCCTGGTAAGCAATCAGCTCACAGCGATATCGCTCGATGCGCTCATCGAGAGATTCCGCTTGCTTGTGGGCGGTCTCCTCCAGAAGGCTCTCGATGCGTGACGGGTCCGCGACGACGGCGCGTCCCCAGCGGAAGGCCACGAGGTTTGATTCGACCGAGACGCCGTTGAGTTGAATCGCCTCCTCGATCGATTCCGCCGCAAGTGGAAGCGCGCCCAACTGATAGGCGGCGCCGAGGACTAGCAAGTTGGTCGGCAGATGCGAGCCAAAGAGCTTCTCGGACAGACGTGAGGCGGGCAGAAAGAGCAAATCTTCACGACAGGCGCGGCCAAGCAGCGCCGCGGCGTGCGATTCAGTCGAGAGCACGGTGAGGCCTTGGCGCATGGCGGCCGCGCTGGGCGTCGCATCGGCGTTGACAGCGCCTCGGGTGCGCTCGGGGTGCAGCCGCGCAATGTGAGCGCGCGTAGCCGAGATCGTCGGATCGAAACCGAGCAGCAGATCGGCCTGGCCGCGACTGATCCGTTGACCGCTTTCGATCGGCTGGGCGCTGAGAGTCAGGTGAGAAACAACCGCGCCGCCCTTCTGCGCCAACCCGGTCTGGTCGAGCGAGACGACGCACTTGCCTTCGATCACGGCAGCCGTCGCCAACATCGCGCTGAGAGTCACAACGCCGGTCCCGCCCACACCCGGCATCAGCACGTGAAAGGGACTCTCGAGCGCGGGTTTGGACGCGGGCTCGGGAACGGCGGGAGGCGCGGCCTCAATCCCGGCCTGGCGCTTAAGGCCGGTGCCTGGCTCTATGTAGACCGAGGCAAACGAGGGACAATCGCCCAGCAAGCAGGAATAGTCCGTATTGCACGAGGATTGGTGAATGCGCGTACGGGCTCCCCATTCCGTCTCGACCGCCCGGAGCGAAACACAGTTCGACTGGGTCACGCAATCTCCGCAGCCTTCGCAGACGCGCTCGTTGATGATCAGACGCCGCTCAGGTTGCGGCAGCTTGCCGCGGTTGCGTCGGCGGCGCTGTTCAGCTGCGCACATCTGGTCGTAGATCAGCACCGAGACGCCGGAGAAGGCTTCGAGCTCGCGCAACGTCTCTTCGAGCGCCTCGCGCGGACGCACCTCGGCCTCAGCAGCGAATACCGCGCGTTCATCATACTTGCGCGGATCATCGGCCAGCACCACGATATGACGCACGCCGGCGGCGGCGAGCTCGCGTGTCAGCGCCGGCACGGCGATCGCGCCCGCGGCGTCTTGGCCTCCAGTCATGGCGACGGCCGAGTTGTAGAGCAGCTTGAAGGTGACGTTTACGCCGGCGGCGATCGCCGCGTGGACGGCTTGGCGTCCGGAATGGAAGTAGGTGCCGTCGCCGATGTTCTGGAAGATGTGGCCCTTCCCGGTGAAGGGCGCCATGCCGATCCAAGCAGCGCCTTCAGATCCCATCTGGGTCATGTAGGCGACACTGCGTCCCGGGTCTTGGAGACCAGCGGCCATCGCGTGACAGCCGATGCCGCCTCCGGCAATCTGTCCCTCGAGCGTGATCGTCGAACGATTGTGTGGACAGCCGGAGCAGAAAGTCGGCCACCGCGGCGGGGGCGGGCGTTCGCCCGCCTCGGCGAATCGCGTCTCAATCTCGGTGATGCGCTCGAGCCGGGCCGCCGCTGCTGGAGCGTCGCCGAGCCAACGCCCAAGCGCACGCGCTACGCGGTCGGCGCTAAGCTCGCCGTCCGCGGGTAGAAGGGCCTCGCCGTCGGGGCCGGTCTTGCCGTAGATCTTCGGACGGCGGTCGCTGTTGTAGAGCAGCTCGCGCAACAGAAGTTCGACGAAGCTGCGTTTCTCTTCAGCGACGACCACCTCTTCGAGCCCGTCGACGAACTCGTCGATGATGCTCGGCTCAAGCGGATACGCCATGCCCAGCTTGAGCAGCCGAACTCCCACCGCGCGCAACCCCGCATCGTCGTAGCCCAGCTCGGCGAGGGCTCCTCGCAGGTCGGCGTAGGCCTTGCCCACCGCGACGATTCCCAGCCGATCGTTGGGACCGCGCACGACGATTCGGTTGAGTCCGTTCTCGCGTGCGAACAGGCGCGCCGCCTCGAGTCGATGCGTCAACATCTCGCGTTCGAGCTCGAGCGACATCGGAATCAGCAACATCGCGCTGCGCTTCTTTTCGTAGGGCGCGCCGTCGACCAAGAACTCGGGCACGACGATGCGGCAGCGCTCCGGCGAGACTTCAATCGATGCGCCGCCGTCGCATACATCAGTGGCCAGCTTGATTCCGCACCAAGCGCCTGAGAACCGAGACAGCGCAATGCCGTAGAGACCGAAATCCAACACCTCTTGCACCGAAGAGGGGCTCAGTACGGGAATGCCGAAGTTGTAGAGCGAGATCTCACTCTGATGCGGAATCGTTGAGCTCTTGGAAATATGATCGTCGCCGGCCAGCGCCAAGGCCCCGCAGTGTCGCCCGGTGCCGGCGAGATTTGCGTGTCGTAGAGCGTCGCCGGAGCGGTCAACGCCGGGACCCTTGCCGTACCAGATGCCGACCACGCCGTCGACGTTGGGCTGCGGCATCGTCTCGATCAACTGGCTGCCCATCACCGCCGTGACGGCGAGGTCCTCATTGACGCCGGGCAAGAAGCGAACATTGTGCTCCTCGAGCAGTTTCGAGATCCGCTCCAAGGCGAGGTCATAGCCGCCCAGCGGGGAGCCCTCGTACCCCGAGATGAAACAGCCGGTCCGCAGCCCCGCCCGGCGGTCGCGGCGCATCTGTTCGAGCGGCAATCGAGCGAGCGCTTGCACGCCGCTGAGATAGACGACGCCTTCTTCGAGCAGATACTTGTCGTCGAGTGAGTAGGGCCTCGCCGTCACCGTGATGCTCCCGCTCCAGCCCACTCGTCGAGTGCGCCAGGCTCAAAGAGATCAGAAATCACGGCGACCGAGTCGGCGCCCGCTTGGAACGCTTGCTCCGCATTCGCCCGCGTAATCCCTCCGATCGCGACCAGCGGTCGGCCGCTCAGGCCACGCAGCCGCCTGAACTCCGCAACGCCGACCGTTGGGTCAGGGTTCTTCTTCGTGCTCGTCACAAGCAGTGGCCCCAGCGCAACGTAGTCGACTGGCTCCTCGGCGGCGGCGCGCAACTGCGTTTCATTATGGGTCGAGTAGCCGATTCGCAAGCCTTCGCCGCCAATCTCGCGCACCGCGCGCGGAGGCAAGTCTTCCTGGCCCAGATGAACTCCGTCGGCTCCAAGCATGAGCGCGAGATCGACTCGATCGTTGATGAAGTACCTCGCGCCCGCCGCCCGAAGGATTCTTCCGACTTCGCTCGCCAACGAATAGATCTCACGGCCAAAAAACCCTTTGTGGCGAAACTGCGCGATTCGAACCCCGGCGGCGGCCAGTGCATGCGCGAAGTCGACTGGGTCTAGTCCTCGTTTGGCCAACGCGTCCGTATCCAAAATGGGGTAGAAGCGCGGCAACTCGAATCCGCGCCTAATCATTTCTTACGCGTTCGGCTGGGCCTCATCTCAACCCGGCTGATCAAGTTACGTTCCGGCGAGCTCACGATGTGCGCCACGGTACGGCCGACCTCGTCGGGATCGAGCTTCCAGTCCGCGCCTTCGGTTGATCCGCCGCGAAACTCGGTCGCGACGCTGCCGGGCATGACCTGGCAGACGCGGATCTTGTCGTCGCGCAGATCGGCCATGATCGCTTCTGTAAAGCCGTTGGCGCCGAACTTCGAGGCGTTGTAGGCGGCGCCCCCAGCGAAGGGGTGCTTGCCAGCCAGGCTGACGATGTTGACGATAAAGCCGCCGCCGCGCTCGCGCATTTGCGGTACAGCCTCACGGCAGCAGTAGAACGTCCCGCTAAGGTTGACGTCGATCGTCTCGCGCCAGGCTTCGATCGAAAGCTCGTCGACACGCCCAAAATGGCCGACGCCGGCGTTGTTCACCAGGATGTCGAGGCCGCCGAGCGACGCTTTGAGATGGGCGAAAAGCCCACGCACTTGTTCGTAGTCGGCGACGTCGCACGCACGGGCCGAGACCTCGCCGTGAGCGCCAAGCTCAGCCAGCGCCACGTTGAGCATGGTGTCGTCCCGGCCGCAGATTGCTACCCGCGCTCCAGCGTCGAGTAAGGCCCGCGCAATGGACTTTCCTATGCCCCGCCCCCCCCCGGTTACCAAGGCGGTTTGGCCACTAAGGGGGGGTGTTGAGCTTGCCGTCATTCGGGTGTTTCACTAAGATCGGCGGATCCGATCCCTACGCTACAATAGCGCGCAGGGCCACCCAATGAACAGCCGCTTGGAAGAGGCGATTGCAGAGACGATCGAAGAGGTCGTCGAAGCCTCGTTGCGTACGAAGCTCGAGGATGTGACCCGCGAAGCGCTCGAGCGGCTGAAGTCCGAATGCGGCGGCGTACTCGACGACGCCGTAGAAGAAGCACGCGACACAGCTACGCTCGAATCGGGACGTCAGACCGCCCAAGCGTTGGCGGAATCGTCACGGCGAATCCGCAGCGAGGATTCAATAACCGGCATCGCCTCGGCCCTCGTTGAGTGCGCCGCACGCTTCTGCGGTCGTTCCGCTTTGTTTATCCACAAAGGCGACCAACTGCTCGGGTTTCGCGCGGCCGGCGCACTTGGCGACGGGTTCGGACCCAAGCTTCAGGAAGTAGCGTTTCCGCTCTCGGAGGCGTCTTCGCTGGCGCACGCAGTCGAATCGCTCGAATCGGTCGAGAGCCAAGCTTCCGCAGGCGAGCTGTCACAACAAGTGGTTGATCTTTTCGGACTCGGTAACGGAACGAGAGTTCACCTCTACCCCATCGCGCTGCGCCAAAAAGCGTTCGCCGTTCTCTACGCCGACCCCGGAACCGGAGAAGAGAAGCGCGACGTGCTGACGTCCGCGCTCGAGGTGCTGGTTTCGCTCGTCGAGGCCTGGATCGAAGCCGTCGGCGGACGCAAGAAGACGACTAACGGAAGCTGAAACCGCAACAGCATCGTACTAGAGTAAGAGAGGCGCCAGGAGCCTTCGCATTGCGCTTCGTTCTCCTACTGCTGGTCTCGACGTTCTGCCTCCGGGCAGAGCCTTCGCCCGAACTCTCTCGGCTCGGCTCCCGCTACCTCGAAACAGCAGCCTCCTCAGATCGAGAAGCGCTATCGCGCTACGCTCAGTCGGCGCGGGGCGAAGAGGCTGCGCTGGCTCATTTCGCACTGGGCATGGGGGACCATCAAGCCGATAGATTCGCGGCGGCGGCGGAAGAGTTCTCCCTAGCCGAGTCATTGAGCGAGCTGCGCGACTACGTTCTCTACTATCACGGACGCTCGCTCGCACAGGAAGAGGACTTCCCTGCGGCGGCGGCGCTTCTGGGTAATTTCAGCGATCAGTTCCCCAAGAGCCGGCTGGGCGCTCGCGCCGAGCGCATCCGCGTAGAATCGTTGATTCGGGCCGAGCGGCTCGACGAAGCCCGCCCGTTATTGGCGAAGGGCGTACTGAAAAGACTCCCCGAATCGAGTCGGCACTTCTTGTTAGGCCGCGTCGACGATCTCTCCGGAAGCGTCAACGAGGCAATCAAGAGCTATCGCCGGGCCTACTATTTCTATCCGCTCAGCGACGACGCCGACGCAGCGGAGACAAGGCTCAACGAGCTGCGCCGAGCACTGGGCAAAGCCTATCCCGACGCGCCCGCGAAGTGGAGGCTGGCTCGCGGCGACGCGCTGTTTGCCGCGGGTAGGTGGGAGAAAGCGGCCCATGAGTTTCAATACGCTCGGCCGGGCCTCTCGGGCGTAGAGTTGGACCGAGCGCGCGTGCGCTACGGAGCGGCAAGCTACCGGCGGCTGCGCACCACCAATGCGCAGCAATGGCTGCAAGGTGTTCAAACGAACGACCCGGAGCTTGCCGCCGAACGGCTCTACTATCTCGCCGAGTGCTCCCGCCGTAAGGGCAAAACCAAGCAGTTCATCGCCTTGACCGAGCGCCTAGGACGCGAGCATCCGGAATCGAGCTGGTACGAAGAAGCGTTGTTTTCCCTGGGCAACCACTTCCTGCTCAAGAACGACGAGAAACAGTCGCGCTACTGGTATGAGCGCTCAGCGCGAGCCTTTCCCAAGGGAAAACGCTCCACTCTAGCCCACTGGAAGGTCTGCTGGCGCGCCTACCGCGAGGACGACCCGCGCACCCGCTCACTATTTGAAGAGCATCTCTCGCTGTACCCGCAATCCCCTCAGTCTTCGGCGGTGCTCTATTGGCTCGGCCGCATCTACGAACGAGAAGGAGACGAGGTCTCGGCAAGTGCGCTCTACGACGTCGCCAGGCTGCGCTTCCCCAATCACTACTACGCCGGGCTGGCGCGCGGCCGGCTCGACGCGATCGGCGAGCCGAAGCAAATACCGATCCGCCTCGGGACGCTGACCCAGGCGCTGCCGAAGCCTCGTGTAGTGAGCTTCGAAGCCAGCGAGGCAAACGGCCTCCTACTCGAACGGGGCCGCCTGCTCTTCGGGCTCGGACTCTCTGAGATCTCCGAGCGTGAGCTTGCGTCCGGTTCTTATCGCTCAGCCGACGCACCGGCGCTCGGCCTTGAGCTCGCACGCCAAACCGCCGAGCGCGGTCTCTACTATCGGGCGCTACGCTACATGAAGCGCTACGGCTTTGGCTACCTGCGCATGGAGATCGACTCCAAGCCGCGCGAGTTCTGGGAGAGGCTCTTCCCGCTGCCGTGGCGCAACGAGCTCGAACGGCGAGCGCGTCCGCATGATCTCGATCCCTACCTCGTCGCCGGGTTGATCCGGCAGGAGTCGGAGTTCAACGCGCGTGCGGTTTCCCGCGCCGGTGCGCTCGGACTGATGCAGATCATGCCCTCCACCGGCCGTGGACTCGCTCGTCGTCTGGGTATCAACGGCTTCCGCACAACGCATCTCCACCGGCCCGACACGAGTCTTCGGCTCGGGACGTTTCATCTGAAGCAAGTGCTCAAGAAGTACCCCGACGATATCGAAGTCTCGCTCGCCGCCTACAACGCGGGAGAGACGCGAGCCAACGCCTGGATTACGTGGGGCGACTTCCGTGAGCCGGCCGAGTTCGTCGAGACGATTCCATTCACCGAAACGCGCGGCTATGTCCAAGCCGTGCTGCGGAATCGAGACGTTTACCGACGGCTTTACGGCGAAAAACCCCCTCCGACCGCGGGCGAATAGGATGACTCTACAAGCGGCGCTCGCCCAGCTAAAACTAGCAGGAACGGCCCAGAATCGTAAGATCTACGCGCGCCACGGCGTCAGCGACGACATGTACGGCGTCAGCTACGCGAAGCTTGAAAAGCTCCGCAAGCTCATCAGTATCGACCACGAGCTCGCCCTCGCGCTGTGGCGGACGGGCAACCACGACGCCCGCGTTCTCGCAACGAAGATAGCCGATCCCAACCAGGCGACCATCAAGCTGCTCGATTCCTGGAAGAACGATCTCGCCAACTGCGTGATCACCGACGCCTTCTCCGCCTACGTCGGCACGACCCGGCTCGCCCAAAAGCGCATGGAACTCTGGACGCGCTCACGGCGAGAGTGGATCGGCCGGGCTGGTTGGTTGCTCTTGGCCGGTCTGGCGATAGGCGAGGCCGATTGGCCCGATCACTTCTTTGAGGACTTTCTCGAAAACATCGAAGATCGAATCGCGACCGGCCCGAACCGAACGCGCGACGCCATGAATGCCGCCTTGATCGCGATCGGCATGCGGAACTCAAGACTTGAGCAGAAAGCGATTGCCGCCGCCCGCCGAATCGGCAAGATCGAAGTCGACCACGGCCAGACGAGCTGCAAGACTCCCGACGCCGAAGGCTACATCCTCAAGGCGCGGCGACACAAGGTCAGGAGACGCGCGTCCGCCTGTTAGAATGAGGCCGTCCAGGCGGCGCAGGCCCTCGCCAATCCCGGGACAGTGAATCGGCCGAATCGAGAACATGAGAGAATAGGGAACCTTATGCGCGACTTACTGCACGGCGCAAGGGTTAGGCACTTCACTGTACATGGAGCCCAAGGCGTCAGGTGAGAGGCGCGCCAAAGTCAAACAGAAGGTAGACCGGGCGCTGCTGAGAGTCGCTAACTCGCTGACCGCGAGTCGGCTGCTGGCGACCCCGCTCGTCGTCTACATGCTGCTTGAGACCGCGGAGCGCCCCGAGCTCGACCGGGTCGTGCTCGCGCTGCTGGTCGTGCTGCAAGCGACCGATGTGCTGGACGGCTACATCGCTCGTCGGGCGCAAGGCCAGCTCCGAGTCAACCCAGCGGGCGAGATCCTAGATCCGATCGCCGACAAGCTCTACATCAACAGCTCGTTCGTCACCTTGGCCGTGATCGGCCGCGTCGAAGTCTGGGTCGCAGCGGTGATCGTCATGCGCGACGTGTTGATCTTGCTTGGCTGGCTGCTGCGATACATTCGCTCGGGCGTTCGCACGTTGCCCAATGTCTTGGGTAAGGTGGCGGACTCTTCGCAAGCGCTGCTGCTGTTCGCGATTCTGATCGGCCCCTCGGCGCTGATCCTCAAGGGCTTCGCCTTCACTGCCGTCGGACTGACGGTCCTCTCCGGCCTTGCCTACGCCCGCGCGGCGCTGATCGCGGACGGACCGGCCCGAACGTGAAGGCAAGCAGCGCAAGCTAGTTCCTTTCCAACTCGCGACATACCTCGATTTGCGTACCGGCGCCTCCTCCCCCCAGACTGAACAGATGAGCGTGAACGCAGAGCAGGGTCTCTACATCGTGCTAGTCAGCGTTCACGGGCTGATTCGAGGGCGCGACCTCGAGTTGGGCCGCGACTCCGACACCGGCGGCCAAACCAAGTATGTCGTCGAGCTGGCTCGCGCGTTGGGACAGTCGAGCGGCGTCTCGCGAGTCGATCTGCTGACCCGCGCCGTTACCGACGACAAGGTCTCCAAAGACTACTCCGTAAGCAGCGAGCCGCTGGGCGAAAACGCATACATCGTTCGCATTCCTTTCGGGCCGAGGCGCTACGTGCGTAAGGAACGGCTCTGGATGTGGATTCAGTCGTTCGTGGACGGCGCGATCGACCACTTCCGTCGCCTCGGCCGCACGCCGGACCTCGTCCACGGTCACTACGCGGACGGTGGACTTGTCGCCGGAGATCTTTCAGCGCTGCTGGGAGTGCCGATGGCGTTCACCGGCCACTCGCTCGGGATCGAGAAGCGACAACGACTCATCGAGAGCGGCGTGGACAAGAGTGTGGTCGAGTCGCGCTACAACATCGCGGAGCGCATTGAGGCCGAGGAGAACGCGCTGTCCCACTCCTCTTTGGTAGTGGCGAGCACCAACCAAGAGGCCAATGAGCAATACGCCCTGTACTCGCAGTACCGTCGAACTCGTACGCTGGTAATCCCTCCAGGTGTGGACCTGGATCGTTTTCGCCCGCTCAAGCGCTACGAGCCGAATCCGGACGCCTACGCGCTCATTGCCCGTTTTCTAGAGAAACCTCACAAACCTTGGATCTTGGCTCTTTCCCGGCCGGACGAACGTAAGAACATCGGCGCATTGCTCGAAGCCTACGGCGGCTCGAAGCGTCTTCAGGAGCTGGCGAACTTGGTGGTCGTCGCGGGCCCCCGCCACGACATTACCGCGATGGACCGAGGGCAGCGAACCGTGTTCTTGAACATGCTGCTGGCCATCGACCGTTACGACCTCTACGGCAAAGTCGCTTACCCGAAACGCCACGACCCTGATCAGGTTCCCGGCCTCTACCGCGTCGCTGCGCGCTTCGGGGGCGTGTTCGTCAACCCGGCATTGACCGAGCCCTTCGGATTGACCCTGATCGAAGCCGCCGCCAGCGGCCTTCCCTTGGTGGCGACCGACGACGGAGGGCCGCGCGACATCTTGGCGCGCTGCAAGAACGGCTTGCTGACGGACCCGACCGACGTCGCCTCCATCGAGGCGGCATTGTTCAATGCTCTGAGCGACAAAAAGCGTTGGAAGCGCTGGTCAGAGAGCGGATTGCGCGCCGTACGGCGCTATTACACCTGGGAGGGACACGTACGCTCCTATCTTTCCGCCGCACGCCGCCTCGTCGCGCGCGAAGGCCGGAGGAAGCGCGGCGCCCTTCGTAGCTTACTTCCGGTCTCGAATCGACTACTGATCGCCGACATCGACAACACGCTGATCGGCGACAGCGACGCACTGGCGAAGCTCGCCGCCGAGCTCAAAGCCTCGCCAGTGCGCATAGGCTTCGGCATCGCTACCGGCCGGCGGCTGGCAAGCGCGGTCAAAGTACTGCGGGAACGCGGGGCGCCGCGGCCGGACTTCTTCATTACCGCCGTCGGCACCGAAATCCACTACGGGCCGCGACTCGTCCCCGACCACGATTGGGCGCACACCCTCGACTACCGCTGGAATGCCGATACGGCGCGCGAGACCCTGGAGGGTATGCGGGGGCTCAAGCTCCAGGCTAAGAGCGAGCAACTGCGCTTCAAGGTCAGCTACTTCATCGATCCTGCCAAGGCTCCGCCGCTGCGACAGATCGTCAAAACCCTTCGCACCAAGGGCCTCCACGTCAAGGCGGTTTTCTCCCACGGTCAGTTCCTCGACATCTTGCCGGTACGCGCTTCCAAAGGCATGGCGTTGCGCTATCTGGCGAATCGTTGGCACGTGCCGATGGACTGCGTTTTGGCGGCCGGGGACTCGGGCAACGACGAGGAGATGTTGCTCGGAGCGAACCTCGGAGTAGTCGTCGGCAACCACAGCGAAGAGCTCGAGAAGCTGCGCGGCCGCGAACGCGTCTACTTCGCGTCGCGCACCCACGCCGGCGGGATTCTCGAGGGCGCCGAGCACTACGACTTCTTCGCTCCCATGCCGAACCGTGAGCTCATATAGGACTTCATGCTGGAAACACTCCGAAAGGCGCTCCAAGAGACGCCCGATCTATGCGCCGAGCTCTTTGCGCGCTATCGCGCGCTGGAGCGGCCATTTCTTCTTCGCTCCGAATTGTGGGATGAGCTCGTCGCGCTGCGGCAGACGGCAGGAGCCGTTTCAGGAAGCGCTCTTGAGCGCGCGATCGGCAGAGCGCAGGAGGCCGCCGTCGACGATGGCCGACTGCTGTTTGCGTTGCGCGAGCGCATTGGCCGTTGGGAGCACGTCCGCGTGGATGTCGAGGCGGGCCACGCCGACGACATTAGCGTCGCCGAGTACTTGACCTGTAAGGAGCGCCTAGCCCGTCCGGAGTGCGCCCAGGACTGGATCGTGGAGCTCGACACCGAGCCGTTCTTCCGCGAGTTCTTCGTGCTGCAAGAGTCGCGTTCGATCGGCCGCGGCATGGAGTTCCTCAATCGGCGTCTCTCGAGCGATCTTTTCGACCGTCTCGGCGCCGGCCGTGCGCGTCTGATCGATTTTCTGCGGCTGCACAAGTACGGCGGACAACAGTTGATGCTCAACGGCCGCATCCGGGATTGGAAAGAGTTGCAGTCGGCGATCCGTTCGGCGGAGGAGCTCCTCGCGGAGAAAGATGCTGCGACGCCCTGGGCCGATCTGGAACCGGAGCTGGCCGAACTGGGCCTCCAACCGGGATGGGGTCGCGACGCCGGGCGGACCCTCGACACGCTGCGATTGCTTGCGGACTTACTCGAGGCGCCCGAGCCCGCCGGTCTCGAGCGCTTCCTAAGCCGTATCCCGATGATCTTCAATCTGCTGATCGTCTCGCCGCACGGCTACTTTGCCCAGGAGAACGTCCTGGGTCGTCCCGATACGGGCGGACAGGTGGTCTACATCCTCGACCAGGTCCGCGCGCTCGACCGCGAGATGCGTCGCAGATTGACGGACCAAGGTCTCGACATCGAGCCCCAGATCGTCGTCGTCACGCGGTTGATTCCCGAAGCCGAAGGGACGAGCTGCGACCAAAGAATCGAGAAGATCCACGGCGCCGAGAACGCTGTGATCCTTCGAGTGCCGTTTCGCGACCAGAGCGGCGCGGTCGTCCCGCATTGGATCTCGCGCTTCGAGATCTGGCCCTACATCGAGCGTTTCGCGCGCGACGCCGAGACAGAGGTCTTGGCGCAACTCGGGGCACGGCCGGATCTGATCGTCGGCAACTACTCGGACGGCAATCTCGCCGCGACGCTGATGTCGCACAGCCTCGACGTCACCCAATGCAACATCGCGCACGCTCTTGAGAAATCGAAATACCTCTACTCAGATCTCTATTGGCACGAGAACGAGGAGCGCTACCACTTCTCCTGCCAGTTCACCGCGGACCTCATAGCGATGAACGCCGCCGATTTCATCATTACGAGCACGTATCAAGAGATCGCCGGAACCGAGCACAGCATCGGACAGTACGAAAGCTACGCGTCGTTCCCGATGCCGGGCCTGTATCGCGTCGTCCACGGCATCAACGTTTTTGATCCGAAGTTCAACATCGTCTCGCCAGGCGCGGACAACGACGTGTATTTCCCGTTCTCCGACGGCGAGCGTCGTCCCGAAGAGCTCAAGTCGGCGGCGGAAAAGCTAATCTTCGGCGGATCTTCCGCGAACGCGCGCGGAGAGCTGAGCGATCCCTCGAAGCCCCTGCTGTTCACCTTGGCGCGGCTGGACCGCATTAAGAACATTGCCGGGCTGACCGAGTGGTTCGGCGCCCAGGAACGATTACGAGAGCGGGCCAACCTACTAATCGTCGCCGGCGTCGTCGACCCGGAACAAGCGAGCGATCAAGAGGAACGCGAGCAGGTCGAGAAAGTGCACGAGCTGATCACGCGCCACGGCATGGAATCGAACGTTCGCTGGCTTGGCCTACAGCTCGACAAGAAGCTGGCCGGAGAGCTCTACCGCACCGTCGCCGATACTCGCGGCGCATTCGTTCAGCCCGCGTTGTTCGAAGCCTTCGGCCTCACAGTGATCGAAGCGATGACGAGCGGCTTGCCGACGTTCGCAACGCGCTGGGGCGGCCCGCTCGAGATCATCGAGCACGGCGTCTCGGGCTTCCACATCGACCCGAATCACGGCGACCGGGCGGGCGGAGCATTGGCGGACTTTCTCGATCGGACCGCCCATGAGCCCGAATATTGGAACATGATCTCGAAGGGTGGGCTAGCCCGCGTGCGGGCGCGCTACACCTGGGAGCGCTACGCCGAAAGGATGATGACGCTCTCACGGATTTACGGCTTCTGGAAGCACGTTACAAATCTCGAGCGCGCCGAGACGCGGCGCTATCTTGAGATGTTTTACGGGCTCCAGTACCGTCCTCTAGCGAAGGCAATGGAAGGCAGCTAGCCATGGAGCCCGGCAACGCCCTGTCGCAGTTGACGAAGCGCTTCGAGCTGCGCTTCCTACTGCTCTGCATGCTGTTGCTGGGCCTGGCGGCGGGCTGGCTGCTGACGACGCGGCCACGGCCGCGCATTGAGGGCGAGTTCCTGGAACGTGAGGAACTGCGCCAAGCCGATGGGTGGCTCTTCCAGCGGCTCGAGGACCCAGCAGCCGAAAACCGAGCGCGCGCCTGCCTCGCACTCGGGCGCATCCGCAACCCGGCCGCGGTCGAGCATCTGCTCAAACGGCTGCGCGACCCGGCAGCCAGCGTCCGCGCCTCGGCCGCTTTTGCGCTTGGCCTGCTCGAGGATGCGCAATACCTCGAGCGCACCCCGCGCGAGGACGTCTCCGCGGCCCTCGCCGATCTGCTCAACGACGCCGGTCGAACCGTTGTGGCGGCGGCGGCTGAGTCCTTGGGGAGAATGCGAGCAAGGCCTGCCGCCCGTCGCCTGGCCGCCTGCTCCGCACCCCTGGCGATCTCACTCACAGCCGTCGCGCGGATGGAAGCGACCGAATTGGCCCCCTGGGCTGCCGCCTGGCTGCGCTCCGACGATCAGGACTCGCGCTGGGCGGCGACGCTGGCGCTCGTCGAGATGGGGGCGGTGGTGGACGACGATCTGCGCGCCTCTTTCGTCAAGCTCACCCGTGACCGCAACAACTTCGTTCGAGCTGCTGCCGCACGCGGGCTGGGACGCGCCGAGTCGTCGAAAGACGCGATTGCGGCGCTCGATCATCTGACCGGCGACCTCGATCCGAAGATTCGTTTCGAGGCGCTCGCCGCGATGGCCCGGTTGGGCGATCAGACACAAAACGAAACAGTGGTACGGATGCTGGGCGACACCAACGAGAACGTCGCCGCACAGGCGGTACGCACGCTCGGAGCACTGGGCGACGCGCGCGCTAGGCCCCTACTCGAACAGTTGCGCGGCGCCCGAAGGCCTCTCTCGACGGCGTCCGTGTGGGCTCTGCAGGCTCTTGCCGCGGGCGACTCTGTCCTCCTGGAGGAGCCGCCGCGCGACCCGCTGCCGGATCAAGAGCCGCCGGCCGAGATCGGCCAGCCGTTCAGCGCCGCGCGGTGCCAAGAGATCGCGCGCACGCTCGGCCGTAGACTGCGCTTCGAGACCACCGACGGTGATTTCGATCTGGCGCTCGACTACGACAACGCTCCAGCTGCAGCCGAACGCCTCTACCGCTCCGCCGTCGCCGGCAAGCTCAACAATTGGAGCTTCGTACGCGTAGCGCCGAACGGCTACATCCAAGCCGGGCCGGGCGACCCAGCCGCCGCGCCGCCGCCCCAGCGACCGCAATTGAGTCGAGCGCCGTTCCTCAGGGGCTCGGTCGGCGTCGTGCGATCGGAAACCGACCGCGAAGGCCCCGAGCTCTTCATAGCGCTAACTTCCCTGCCCTTCGCCGAAGGCCGCTACACCCATGTAGGCCGCCTCAGTTCCGGAGACGACATCATCGACGAGATCACGGTCGAGACATCGATCTTACGAGTCTCGCCGGTCTCTCGCTGAAGCCGATTCAGCGCAACGGCTTGCCGCACCACGGGCGCTTCTGCGAACCAAGACTAGTCGGAAGCAGGAGACCAGCGGTAACCTCGGCCAGAGACATTCCGGCGATCGTGAAGCTGGCCGCAATCAAGCTTCAACACTGACCACTTATGGCAGGCCGACAGGGACTTCGTGGCCACCCGGTGTTAGTCACGCGCTTCAGCTAGAACAACGCGGGCTGTCTAGTCCGAAGACTCACTAACGCCAGGAGTACTCCTCCCAGGCGCACCACGGCTCGGCCGCGCCCAGCCAGTCCATCGCGGGCTGGCCGATCGGGGCGCCAGGAGGCTCTCTCGGAGAATTGGGAACCGTCAAGGACTCTGCGGGCCTCTCAAGGAAACGTTGGATCTTCATGGCGAGCATGACGGCCTGCGGTGAATCACCCCTCGCAACGAGGTTCTCGCGAGTCTCCTGCAGCACCGAGGTTGAAACAGCGCGTACTTTCGGCATCGACGCGTTCGCGGCGAGCCATTGGATGCGGTCGATCACGACTGCCTCGACCGCTTGTTTCACCTCGGTTTCATACGCTCCGTTCGCCGTCGCTCCGAACGATGCGTCAATCAGTTTCCCGAGAACGTCGCTCAGACCGGGCAGCGTCGGGTCGAAGACGTTTTGCTCGACCATCCGGGCCGCGCGATCCGATGTGAGCAGCGAATTCAGAGTGTGGCCCGCCGCGACCACCGCGGGCGTGACGGCGTCGAAAGCCGACCCCGTATAGCGAGGGAAGAGCTCACGCGTCCGGCCGAATCCGGGCGGGCGAGGCGGAATGGCGTTCACGACGGAGATCGGAAGCACCAACTCCGAGGGAGAAAGCGTGCGCATTAGAGCATCGAGCGCTCTGTTCTGCTGATCAGCGCTCACCCGCCGCATCGGGGTCGCCCCGGAGGCGCGCGTCGCATAGGCGTAGTGCACTCCGCCGACAGCCGAGGCCGTCGCCGCAACCTGAAAGCGGTGGTGCATGTAGAGCGGAACTAACACCTCCTCGATCATCGCCATTGGGCGTCCATTCCGAATGGCGGTCGCACCAAAGCGGGACAGCGCGGCCGAGCGCACGTCCATCATGCGCTCAAGCTCCTCACCCATATCCGTCCCGTTCGCCCACTGGTCGGCCTGCGGCGTCACATCGATGTCCTGGTTCGTCATGTAGCGGACATCCTCGCTCCAGGCGTCGTCGAGCAGCTTGTCCAGAGCCGATGCCTCGTCGGTCCCGTCTGGGAAGTCCTGGTATCCGTATTTCACGGCCACTTTGTCCCACTCGCCGATGTCGACGTCATAGACCTGTGAATGATCGAGCGAGCCGTCGCTGTTCAGCTTGACCAACGGATGCGGATAGTCCATCACGGAGATCCTACCCTTGCTGCTGTTGTAGTAATTGTGGCCGAGCCCGATCGTGTGACCGACCTCGTGCGCAGACAACTGCCGGATCCGAGCGACCGCCCACTCGGTCAGCTCCGGCGGTGACTCCTCGCCCGTCTGATAAGGAGAGAGGAGTCCTTCCGCGATCATGTAATCCTGCCGAATGCGAAGGGACCCGAGCGTAACCACTCCCTTGATGATCTCTCCCGTGCGCGGGTCGGTGACCGATCCGCCCGTGCTCCACCCACGCGTCGAGCGGTGGACCCAGTTGATCACGTTGTATCGAGCATCGAGCGGACTAATCGAGTCAGGCCGCATGACGACTTGGAAAGCGTTCCGATACCCAACAGCTTCGAATGCCTGATTCCACCACCGGGCGCCGTCCAGCAAAGCCGATCGGACGGGCTCGGGCGTACCAGGATCGAGGTAGTACACGATCGGCTCAACCGGGTCGCTCATATCTGCGTTTGGGTCGCGCTTTTTCAGGCGATGCCGCCGAATGAAACGCTGGGTCATGTCCTCGCCCAGCGACACTCCGTAGTCCTGGAACATGCTCGCCCCGTAACCGGCGCGGGAGTCGTCCCTCCGAGGCTCATAGTCGTCGTCAGGAAGCTCTACGAAGGAATGATGGAGCCGGATACTGGCTGCTTCGCCGGTCGCCGCCACCTGGCCGACGCCCGCAAAGCGGCTGCCCCCTCTGGCGTCATCGCCCGGCTGCAAGACGAAAGTCAGCTCGACCTCAAGCTCGGTGTTTGCAGGAAAGGCCTGGGTGAGCTCCATGTATACGGAGCTCCTGCTTTCGTCGAGCTTGTAGACGCCCGGCCGCATCCGACGACCCGCGTTGATCGAATCTCGGATCAGAAAGGTCGTCAGGTCGACCAGAACTCGGTCGTCCGTCGCCGCTTCGGCCGCAAAGCCCCAAATCACCGATCGAGCAAAAGCTTCGCGAACCGCCCGAACCTCATCCGGATTTTCTGAGCCGGCGCGAAAGCGGTAGTTCGGCTGGACCATCAATACCTTTCGGCCGACGCGCTCGAACCTCACGATACGAGAGCCCGCAAGAGCGCCCCGGTCGAGCCCGAGGTCGTTTGAGCCAAGGCCCGCTCCGTATCCGGCGAAATGGATCATCTCCTTGTCGAGTTGCGGGACCTCCATCCACAGCCGGCCTAGATCCGCATCCCAGTAGAGCGGCAGAAACCCGTCTATCCGTTCCATGCCGGCAGTCTTTTCCGAGATCGAAGGAAGCGGTTCCGCCGTCTCGCCCTTTTCGCTTCGTTGAGCGAAAGCGGGCGTGACGGAGGCCGCCAACGCCAACGCCACGGCGAGAGATCGGCAGGACGCGCGCAGGCGACAGCATTTTGGACGGATCATACGGACCTCCTGCGGCCAAGCGTGGTCAATCATGGCTCAACTGTCCGTCGGCGGCGGTGGACACGACAAACGTCGAACCGGTCGACAGGCCAGTCGGGACAAGGGGATTGTACCTCCGCGCGCCGTTTGAATCGTGCGAGGCTTTGACCGGCTCAAGCAAGTCGAAACGGACACGGGAACAAATTTCCATTTCAATCGCGACAGAAAACAGCGGTCCGATACACTAGGTCGTTATGTCGGACGAGACTGCGACGCCGGCTCCACGCTTCGTCATCATTACGGGCTTGAGCGGATCCGGTAAGGGCACGGTGCTGCGCGTCCTTGAGGACCTAGGCTACTACGCAGTCGACAATTTGCCTCTCGACCTGATCTCCAAGTTCGTCGACCTCTGCCGCGCCAGTCCTAATATCGATCGCGCCGCGCTTGTCGTGGACGTGCGCGAAGGGGAAGCGCTCGAGCGCTTCCCATCCTTCTTCGCCGAGTTGCCCGAGGACGCTCGCACGCTTCTCGTCTTCCTGGAAGCAAGCGACCAAGTACTGCAGCAGCGCTTCAGCGAAACCCGTCGACCTCACCCTCTCGGCGCCGGCGGCAGCGTGCTCGAGAACATCGCCGTCGAGCGCGGCAAGCTGGCACGGCTGCGCGACCTAGCCGAGCTTCGCATCGATACCTCGAAGTACAACATCCACGATCTGCGCAAGCTGATCGAACAGCGCTTCGCCCACAGCGAGCAACGTCCGGTGTTGCTAGTCACCGTTGAGAGCTTCGGCTTCAAGTACGGCTTACCGACCGACTCAGACCTTGTTCTAGACGTGCGCTTCTTGCCCAACCCTCACTACCTGCCGGGCGGCAAGGACCTCACGGGACACGATCGCAAGGTAATCGAGTACATCAACTCGTTCGAGCAAACCGCGGGGTTCCTCAATCGCGCCTCGGATCTGCTGGCCTATCTCATGCCGCACTACGTAGCCGAAGGTAAGAGTTATCTGACGATCAGCATCGGCTGCACCGGCGGCCGACACCGCTCGGTGATGATGAGCGAGGTCATCGCGGAACGTCTGGAAAGAACCGGCGTCGCGGTCAAGACCGTCCATCGCGACCTTCATCGGGGCTAGCGACCCGTCGGCCAGGAGAGCGAAGCAAACGAAGCTAGGTCAGATGCGTCTAACTGCTATAATTCGGAGAGTTTGGCGCGAGGCCTCGATACCATGAATTCGTTGATCCGGAAGGGTTTATTGCTTCTGCTTGGCACGCTGACGGCGGCCGCCTTGTTCGCCCAAGACGCGCTTACGCGGACAGCTCCGCCCGAGATTGACGAGGCGCTGCGCGGCCGACTAACGGCCTTCTACACCCACTTTCAAAGGGGCGAGTTTCGACAGGCCGAACAGTTTGTCGACGAAGATTCAAAAGACCTCTTTTACGGCGCCAAGAAGAATCGAATTCTCGGGTTCGTCATCTCAGGCATCGAATACGACGAGGATTTTCGGGGGGCGAAGGCGCTGGTAGCCTGCAAAACGATCATCCCGATGCTAGGGTCCGTACCGCTGTCGGTGCCGATTACGAGCCAGTGGCGCTTCATAGACGGCGACTGGCTGATGCACTTAGTCGAGCGCAGGCCTGCAACCGAAGCAGAGAACCCGGAGGGAGACTTCTCCAGCCCGTTCGGCCCAATGAGCTTTACCCAGACAGCGGCCGAGCCCGGGGCCGCGCCTCAAGGCCCAGCCGGGCCGCCGACGATCGCCGCTCTGCGCAACATGTACAAGGTCAGCGCCACCGAGCTGCGCTTTCAAGGCGCCGCCAAAAGTGCGCGAACTATCTCGATCAAGAACATGGCGCAAGGCCAGCTCGCCGTGAAGCGTTACACCCGAGAGATCCCAGGAATCGAGATCCTGATCGAGCCCGAATCCGTGGGGCCTGGCGAAGAAGCGAGCGTCACGTTCACCTATCTCCCCGACGTCAAGAAGCTCCAGGGCAAGTACCGAATCGACTTCATGGTGTCGCCGCTCAATCAAATCGTTCCGATCTATTTGAACTTCTGACGGGAGACTTCTCCGCGCGGCGGCTTAAAGATCGCCTTGACTCCTCCCGATTCCTTCTTCTCAGAAGCCTAGAGCCGCTGGACGTTGCGGGGGCAGCGGTCATGTCGACGCTGAGCGAGCGGCTTGGACGGCGTCGGGAGGCCCCCCAGCGCACGATATAATCATCGCTGGCCTTGCTTCGCGGGAGGAATTTTAGTGGCTGAAACGCCAAAAATATTGGTAACCGGCGCCGGCGGTTTCATCGGCAACCGACTCGTTTCCTTCTTGAAGGAAAAGGGCCTCTGGGTCCGCGGCGTCGATCTGAAGCACCCGGAATTCTCTCGTACGGCGGCCGACGACTTCCTGCTGCTCGACATGAGGCGACGTGATAATTGCCTTGAGGCGACCAAGGGCGTCGACGACGTCTACGCTCTCGCAGCGGACATGGGCGGGATGGGATTCATCTCGGCCAACCACGCTCAGATTCTCTACAACAACACCACGATCAATTTCGAGACCCTCGACGCCGCCCGAGAGAACGGCGTCGGCCGCTACTTCTACACCTCCTCGGCCTGCATCTATCCCGAACACAGGCAGACCGATGCAAACGTGACGCCGCTCAAGGAGTCCGACGCCTATCCCGCAGCGCCGCAGGACGCCTATGGCTGGGAGAAGCTGATCACCGAACGCCTTTGCAAGCACTATCGCGAGGACCACGGCATCAAGACGCGCATTGTGCGCTTCCACAATATCTTCGGGCCGCTCGGCACTTGGGAAGGAGGGCGCGAGAAGGCGCCGGCGGCAATGTGCCGCAAGGTGGCGATGGCCAAGCTCAGCGGAGATCCAACGATAGAGATCTGGGGCGACGGCGAACAGACGCGTTCGTTTTGCCACGTCGACGACTGCGTCGAGGGCATCTTCCGTCTCATGGAATCCGATTTCACCGAGCCGCTCAATCTCGGCCAAGATCGCATGGTGACCATCAACCAGCTAGCCGACATCGTTGCCGAGGCGGCCGGCGTCGAAATCGTCAAGAAGCACGTTGAAGGTCCGCAGGGGGTGCGCGGCCGCAATTCCGACAACACGCTGTTGCGCGACACGCTCGATTGGGAGCCGAAGATCTCGCTCGAAGAAGGGCTCCGCGAAACCTATGCCTGGATCGAGGCACAGGTGCGAGCAAAGCTCGCCGGAGAAGGCCGCAGCGCCGTAGCCTAGCGGGCCAGCTAGCGAAAGAGCGACGACAAACCGACTATTCTTGCGTCCGTACCGTCTCGGCCTCCTTAGAAGTCCTGCAGACTGGCGACCGGCTTCAGCAACTCTCCTCCCCGAATTCGTTCCAGCGTCTTTGCCACGACCTCGATGTCGTTGTCAAAAGAGCCGTGCGCCAGGGGGATGTGCTCCGCCTCGGCGACCTGCACTTGTTCCTGAGAGTGCACGTCGACGGTGATTGGTCCCGCGAACTTCCGCCACTTGGCAAGACCTTCCAGGCCGGCGCTGTTCCACATCCCGGCATCGTCCTTGCCGTCCCAGGCGCGCTCCATCCCAAGCAGCGGCATCTTGTGCCTGTCCTCAAGCGCGCGGCTAACGAGATAGAGCAGCGACTTGCCGTAGGGACCCACCGAATCGGCGCGTTCCCTTCCGTCGCTGAGGAGGTCAACGAACATGCCGCTCTTTGCGACGACCTTCGGCACGGCGGGAACATAGTGTTTGACGGCAAAATCAACCGTACACGCCGGAGCATAAAGGGACAACGTGGATACGTTCAGCCCCCTCTTCTTGAATATCGAGAGCAGATGACCGAGCAGGATCGAACCGGCCGAGTGCCCCACCAGGTGGATCTCTAATTTCGGCAGCTTCTCCTTGAGGTTCGCAATCTGCTCGGCGACAAGCTGAAGTCCGGCCTCTTCCCCGCCGACGTGCGACGCAGCGGCTGCATTCTGTTTCATCTGGGCCCATACCGGCTTGACGAGCAGCTTCTCGCTCGCTACCTCGATCGAACGATCCCGCGCGTCGTCGACCTGCTGCTTCAGATCAGAGATCCAGCCGCGCGACGGCGTTTCGCTCGGCCGCGCGAAGAAACGCTCGACCGCATCGTAGAGGATGCCCGAGATACTCTCGAGAAACCCGGTGCGCCAAGTGATGAACAACGGATAGACGTCATTGGCGATGAAGTACGGCGCCATCGTCCGAATGCGGTCGAGCGAAGCGCCTTCGTCGTTCAATCCGCCGTGGGCGTAGATGGCTAGTTTCTGCACCGGCTTCCGCCGAATTCGTTCAAGGGGATGCTGATAGGCAGCCTCCCGAACCGCCCCCTTCTCATCTTCGATGTCGAGATAGGGATTGATTGGGCGGCCGTTGTTTCCTAGGACGACCGTGTGCTGATAGGCATGGTCCTCATTCAGAGGCTCTGTTTCCGGGTCGCGCGCGGCCGCCCTGCCCGCCTTGTTGGATCGCCAAGCCCAACTTGCTTTCCCCGCGGTCTGGTCAGCCAGACTGACGCTCGTTCTTGTTCGAGCGCTCTCCGCTCCTTCGATCGACTTCATCGGGGCGCCCATCACAGCCGCCCAAGCGTCGGTGCCGTGATCGATCCAGTCGGAGTAGCGCAACAGGGCGAATCCATAGTGACCCCAGCCGGGGCCCCAGGAATTCTGAACGATGAAACCGTTCTCGGAGTAGCCGACGATGGCGAAGGCATGGCCGCCGACACTATCGGGATCCGTGGGCTCGGAGACGTAGGGGATCGGTTGGCGTTGTTCGAGATTATCCCAACCGTCATGCACGTTGGCCGAGACGTAGATTGCTCCGACCTCGTGCACGGCGGCCTGCATGTCGAGAATCGAGTCTTTATTGATCCGATAGTAAGCGCCGACCGGCCGCACGGCGGCATTCTGCTGCCAGCCAGGCTTGGGTTTTACGTAGCGAATCCGACCGTTGGCGGTGCGGTAGGGCCAGAGCTCGTCGGTGCAAACGCCGTGGCGGTGCCAACCTTTGATGGCGCCGCGGCAGCTTGAGCCCTCGTAGTCCTCGCCGGGCCATTCGTCGTAGACACGCGCCATGCGATAGAGCATTCGCGTGCTGACGCGCTCGAGCTTGGATTGCCTCTTCCTGGAGCTCGCATCGCTCCTTCCGTCCTTGCCCCCTGCTTGTTTCCACAGCAGGTAGTTGATGACCGCCGCCAAGCCGAAGCCGGTGCAGGCGCCCTCGCTTCCCTGATCAAGAATTAGCGTCTGGCAGTAGCGCTCGAGGTTCGCAGCGATCCACTCGGACGGGGGGTACTGGGGCGGGAGCGATACCAGCCGCGGCCGGTAGGGCCGGTCTCTAACGTCGATCCGATCCGGCCGTGCGTCAAACTTGTAGTCTTTGAACGCCATTTTGATTCTTCCTCGCAATGTCGAGCGTCAGTTTCGCCCGAAATGTCGTCAAATCCTCGCGCATTGTACCTCGAAACGTATCGACGCTCTCCCCGCCGCGCGCCGACATGCTCGACTCCCAGGCTGCGGCGGGGACGCGTGCTAGCATGTCGGGTTCTGACTCGCCATGCCTCCGTCAGACGACAGGCCGGACAACAGAATTGAGCTCCGTTGGGGCTCGCGGCTCACCTTCCTCTCTCTGGCCGCCTGGGCGCTGATCGTTCTTCTCTTCACCCTCGGTCCTTTTCGATGGCACCTCGACTACTTTGCCAAGCTCGGCCCCGAGTATCGCGTCGCGATCGCTGCTGTGTTGATCGCGCTGGGAGTGGTCGCCGGCCTCTACGCTTGGCTGCGTGGACGTGGAATATGGCGCTGGGAGCTTCGGCTCCTGGCGGCTGGAACGCTCGCCGCCGTTTTCGTGGACTCACCGCTCTCCGCCTCGGTCTGCTGCCTATTGTTCGCGGCCGCGTTCTCGATCGGCGCAGAGATCCTCGACCGGCTCGGAGTCAAGATCCCTTCTGCACTGGCGAAGATTCCTCTAGCCGCCGCCGCCGGCCTAGGCGTCTTGATCCTGGCGCTGATCCCGCTCGGTGTGGCCGGGCTCTACGACCCTATTACGTTCGCCGTCCTGCTCGCGGCTCCGCTCGTCGCGCTTCGCCGTCGCGTCGTTGAGCTTGGGCCCCTCATTATCGAGCTTGATCGAAACTGGCGGGAGACGCAGGAACTGCGCTCACCACTGGTGGGTGTCGCCGTCGCCTTCACCCCAGCCTACGCGGCGGCATTCTTGATGTCGGCGCTGGCGCCGGCGATTGCCTACGACGGCGTTTCGCACCATCTGCCGGCCGCTCGCCACTATCTCATGAGCGGAAGTCTCGAACCTCTGCCGCTGGTCGAGGGCGCTTTCCGCGACCGCCTGCTCTTCTCGCTGGGGCACTCGGTCGCTTACTCTTACTATCCGCAGTCCTTTGAAGAGCTTCTAACCCTGGCGATTGGACTCGGCGGACAGACCGCCGCTCAGTTGGTAACGCCTCTCTTCTTCGTGCTGACTCTCATGGCGGCAGCCGCGCTGGGCCGTCTGTGGGGATGTTCTCGATTGGGTTGTGTCATCGGCCTATTCGGAGCCGCAGCGCTTCCGTTCGCGCATTGGACCGGCTCGATCGTCAAGAACGACTACGCTCTAGCCTTCTTCCTTCTCGCGGCGTTGTACTGCGTCTTGCGCGCCGCTGACGGCCCAACGGAGTGGCTCGTCTTGGCGGCCGCATTCTTGGGGCTGAGCTTCGGCGTCAAACACGTCGCCTTGTTCGGCGCAATTCCGATCGGCGTACTGATGCTAAACCTTGTTCGCAAACGGGCTCGCCCGCTGCTACTCGCCGCCGTCTTGGCTTGCGTTTTTGCCGTCTCTGGACTGTTTTGGCACGTACGCACCTACGCCCTGACGGGAAGCCCCATCTTCCCGGCAGGGGTCAAGACCGCGACTCACGCCTATCCAGCTCTCGACGGCACGCGCCCCTCACGCTGGGCGGCGCACTTCCTCTATCCCTGGACAGCGCATTTCGATGGACACAAAGTCCTTGAATCGCCGACCGCCAACCCGCTGGGTTTCTACTTCGTCGTTTTCGCCTCGTGCTGGGCTCTCACGCGCCGCGCGAAACTCTCAAGAATCGACTGGTCGATCCTGGTCTTCTTGGGGCTCTACTATCTTTACTGGGTCTACATATGGGGCGTGCTGCGCTATGCGATTGCGCCAATCTTGATTCTCGCGATTCTCACGGGAGAGCGCGTCGCCGCCGTTGCAGCCTGCGGCGGAGCGGAGGCCCGGCGCACCGCCGCCGCGGCGTTCGGCTACTGCTTCGCCTTCGGGCTGATGCCGACCTTGATGCTTGAGGTCAACGCCTATCAGTTCCCGTATTTTGCGCGGCGACTCGACAAACCCGGCTACCTGCGCGCGACGATGACGGACTACCGGTCGCTCGAATTCATCAATCAAACCGCAGAGCCGGAAGACCGAGTGCTCTCCATCAACAACTGCGCTGCCGCCTATGCCTACGATCCGGCGCGCTTTCGCTGCGTTCGCATGCTCGGCGCGTCCTCGGACGGCAAGTTCCAGCTCATCAAGCGAACCGTCGAATCGATGCGGCCAGACTACCTGTTGTTGCCGAACTACATAGCGCGCGAAGAAATGCTGTCGATCTTGCGAGGGGCAGGCTACGCGGATTCGATCTACAAAGACGACCGGTACCTAATCCTCCTCGCCGGCCGATAGCGCATATTAGTGAAGGGGGTTCAACAAGGCATGACCGAGATTCACGTCAAGAGGATCTACGAGCCTCCTGCGGAGGGCGACGGCTTGCGAATCTTGGTGGACCGCATCTGGCCGCGCGGAGTGAGCAAGGCTCGGGCCGCGATCGACGCTTGGTGGAAGGAGTTGGCGCCCTCGACCGAGCTTCGCAAACAATTCGATCACGATCCGGCGCTGTGGGATGAATTTCGGTCTCGCTATTCTCAGCAGCTTGATTCGGCGGACTTGTCCGAGGCGACGGCGATGATCAAGGATCGGCGCGCGACGCTGCTCTTCGCGACCAAGGAAGAACGCTACAACAACGCCGTCGCGCTGCGCGAGTACTTGCTGGGAAAGATCTGAACCGCCGCTCCGCTATGTCCATCGGCAGCGAACAGCAGCGAGCTCTCGTCTCCGGACCCGACTTGACGCGCTTCGCTGCGCTCGCTGGTGGGGCGCTGCTCTCTTCTGCGTTGCCGCGGCGCTGCGATCCAGCCGTAGCGCGGTGGCTCTTCCGTTTGTACCGTCGGACGTTCCCAGCCGACCTAGATCAAGTCGCTAGCCGCATGAGCCGCGTTCTCCCCAAGGCGGCGCCCGCCCAGATTGCCGCCCTAGCCGAGTCCCACGCCGAGATGCGCATCGAGGAAGCTTGGGGCCGCATGTGCGGAGCAGGCTTGAGGGCTGGGCAACCGGAGATCGAGATCGAAGGAATGGAGCGTCTCAACAGAGCCTTGCGCCGCGGGCGAGGCGCGATCTTGTGGAGCATGCGCCTCTCGAGCTCAATCGCGATCAAGCAAGGTTTCCACCGAGTTGGTAAGCCGCTCGCGCACCTCAGCAGCGAAAAGCACGGCTCCCTGTCGAATTCGCGCTTCGGCATCGGGGTAGTTGCGCCTCTCTACTGCCGAGCTGAGAGCGCATACCTGGCCGGACGCATAAAAATCCCTCTCGACGGCTCGCCGCGCTACCTAGTTCAACTCAAAGAACTCCTCCGCCAAAATGCGTGCGTTTCCATCTTTGGTGAACATCAAGGCCGGCAGAACGCCGAGGCCACGGTGTTCGGCGAGATCTGGCGATTTGGGCTAGGGGCGCCATCGCTCGCCTGGTCCGAGGATGCAGCTCTTCTGACCGTGTACGCGACCCGAACCGGTCCGTTTCGCTACCGAGTTGTGATCGACGAGGAAATTCCGGTCGCAACGTCGCAGCCTCGCAAGAGATTCGCGCGCGCAGCGGTGCAGGAATTCGCAGGCCGCCTGGAGAGACGGATTCTCGAAAGGCCGGACGACTGGCAGGGATGGTTGTATTCGACGTTTCCCCTACCCGAAGCTACCGAAGGAGAGGGCCCCGCGTGCTAAGCTTCATGTTCCCCCTCTCGATTGATGGGCGCGCCCGAATCTGATTCTTGGTATCTAGACCCAATCGCCGCCGCCCAAAAGGCGGCGGCGAATCGGGCGCTTGTGCGCCGTTGGGCTCGACCGTCTCCTGACGGCTTTGTTCTTAAGACGGACCTATTTGAGGAAGCCAACGGGGCGGATCACATCCTCGACGATCTAGTCGCCTACGGCCGCCGGGTTGTCGGCATGGATTTCGAACCCTCGACTCCAACCCGAGCGCATCGCCGCTTTCGAGGCTCGGGAATCGACCTGACCGTAGCGGATCTGTGCGACATGGGCTTCCGCGACGGGAGCTTCGATCTGATCGTGTCGACCTCGACGCTTGACCACTTCAAGTGTCGCGAAGACTTCATCCGCGCGCTGGAAGAACTGCAACGCGTGCTCAAACCGGGCGGACGAATGATTCTGATCCTTGACAATCCCATCAACCCCGGCTACTGGCCGCTCAAGTGGCTCTGCCGCCGCGCGGCGTCGTTTGAGTTGGGCTATACGACGAGCCGAGGAGCGTTTCGTCGCATCCTCGAGGGCATGGGACTGCGAACGCTCGGCGTCGATTACTCGATCCACAACCCAAGAATGGTCTCGACGCTGCTGTTCCTCATGCTGCGGCGGTTGTTCGGCGCCAAGGCCGACGGGGCGATCAAAGCGCTCACGGCCGGATTCGACCTTTTTGGACGCTTGCCGACTCGGGCGCTGACCGCTTGCTTTTCCGTCGTGTGTGTAGAGAAGCCAGGCGCTGGTCCGGCGACAGATGGCCGCCCGGTGATCGTAGCGGCTCGACCTCAGTCCGAGCCCGTCTTGCCGAGAGCGAGCACGTAGAGCGGGATCTCGTCCTCGGTTAGGTCGAGCAGTGAGCTGATCGCGTCGTCGACGAACCCTCCCACCGAGCAGCAGCCTAGGCTGTGCGCGGCGCATGCCAACTGGATGTTCTGCGCCATGTGGCCCGCCTCGATCAACGAGAACGGGTACGCTTTGTGACCGTACTTGACCTCGCTGCGTGAGATGACGGACGTCATTACGATCGCGGCCGCAGGGTCGGCTACGTACGGGGAGACGATTTCGTCGGTGCGCCCAGCCAGCTCGGCCGGCCAGAGCTTCTCGAGCTCGTGGGTGCGCATCTTGTAGTGGCTGCAACCCTGCTCAAGGCCCTCAACTCGAAACGACAACAAGTAGAGCTCGATCGGGCAGCGCGCTCCGGCCGAAGGGTAGCTACGGCGCGGCGGCTCTCGTTCGGCATCGAGGATGCGACAGGACCCCAAGACCGCCGAGACGTCTTCCAGCGCCAGAGGGAGCGATGAGTATGCTCGCGTCGACGAGCGCCTCTGCCAGGCCTCATCCAGGCTCATCGCAGCCGCAGAGGGCTCGGGAAGCTCGACCGTCTCAAAACGAGGGTACTCCTTGTAGAAGACTTGGACGTGGGTGATCGGCGCCGCGCCCGTGCTCAACTTGGGAGGCTCGTGAACCTTGGTGAGCTCGTGGAATCTTTTCGTCTCTTCAAACACGGTTGGTTCTCAGTAGCTCAAGCGGGCAACGGCCCTAAGCTTGGGGCGATGACCTTGACCGCCTCGAATCCCGCGGCAGCGACTTCCGGCAAGGTTAGATCGACCCGCAGAACATCTTCGCCGTTCTGCGTCAACTTCGCCATCACACCTCCCGCCGAGACAGGCTCGGCGGGCAACGTCACGAAATCCTCCGGCTCGGCCGCGGCTAAGAGCGGTTCGAGTTCGCGTAGGTCCTCGATCGCTCTCCAAGGATAGACCCGCCGGTCGCCCGGCTTGAGAGTCGTTTGTTCGACCCGGGCCGGACGGCGGCGTTCAAGGGCTTCGAGCAATCCGGTGCGGATCGCGTCTTCAAATGTGGGGGCCGCCCTCGATGAGATCGAAAGCGCGGGCGCAACGCCTGAGCCGTCGGTGAGTACGACGAAGACGCACGGCGCCGCAAACCGATTCGATAGCCGGAAGACGTACGGCTCAAGCCGATAGCGGCGCAATAGATCCTCTATCTCGAGAACGGACGGTGGCAGGCCGACCACGCGCCGCCGCAGGCGATCGCGGAAGCTGTAGGAGGCGACCGCGTGACGCTCGACGACCTCGAAGAAGCCGCGCTCGAAAGCGCCGTCGGTTCCGAGCGCTCCCAAGGCGGCGCCGCTCGATCCTACCGCTTCTACAATTTGGGCCTCGCCGTCGCGAGGAAAGCCTGGAATGACTGCTTGCGCCGGGACGGCGGTCTTTCGCCCGGTTTGCGCCACAACCGCGCCGATCCAGCGATACTGGCTCTCTCGAAGCGTCTTGAGCCGAACGGGATCGCGCTTCGCTGAGAGTTCGGCTAGATTAGCCGGATCGATCCGGCCCGACTGGGGCGTCCAGCGCGCGGGCCGGTCACCAACCTGAGCGTTCGAGAGGCAGAGGCGTTCGTAGAATTCCGCCAGCGCCTTCGCCCGCGCGGAGGGCGCGTCTTCGGCGAGGCTCAGCCCGTACGGCTCACCCGAGAGATAGGGGCCGCTCTCGGGCTTTGGGATGAAGTAGGAAGGAAGCTTCGGCTCGTCAGTGAAGTAAGGAATTTCACATCCGAGCGGAGCTAACCCGATCGCAAGGAGAGATGAGAGGGTCTCCTCCAAAAGAAAATCTCAAGGCCTCACGCCACATAGGCGAGCCCGAAGAGCAAAGAGGTGCTCGATCCGGCGAACTAGGTTTGCGGGGCGTCGAATACGCACCCGGCGGTGAGGCTCACTGGCGGCGGGACCGGACCGTCGGTCACGCAACCCGCCGTGAGAGTCGTCGTCTCGAGCGTACCGCTCTGGCCGCCAGACAGGGCGACTCCACCCTTGTTCTCTAAAATGCGTACGGCGTTCTCGATGGCTGCATACTGCTCGGTCTTCTTGTCGGAAGGCTTCTCTTTCATCTTGCTTCTTCTCCGTTTGAACCCAACAAACGACGGGATCTCTTCGACGCCAAGCGCGCCGAACGTCACCACTTGGTACAGGGTAGAGCATCGCGATGGGGCCGCGCAACCCTGAGATCCGTCAACTCGTTGTCAGGCAAAGGGATGCGGGAGCGGGTTAGATGCCGCTGCTATGTCGCCCAGATGCTCACTGCGGAGCGCCTTGGAGGCCTCGGAAATGTAGAGCGGGTGCAGCTCCGGAACGACGACTCGCATCGCCTCGAAGCCCGCCGACGCAACACGCGCGTCAGTGATGTCGGCTTCGAATATGCGAAACCCCAGCTCGCTAAGCCTATGAAGGACGTCTCGGAGCCCACATGAGGCGGCACTGAGCAAGGCCATCGAGACTGCCGGCGGAGCGTGCGTCCACGCCGGCAGATCCGCCAAACGCTCGGGCTTGCTCCAATAGACAATTCGGGACTCGATCGAAACGATCTCTGAGCCTGTGGCCACAGGCGGAAGGTCGCCCGAGATTAAGCGAAACCGGAGCGATCGGCGGTAGCTGATCGATTCGAGGACGGCCGAACGCACCGCGTCTTCGTATGTTTCCGCCGCCGCAATCCCGGCGGTCACGGCCGGGCCGACGCCGCTGCGATCGAGCGTCAACGCCAACACCGACGGCGCCTCGAGGTCTCGGCGAGTGTTGAACACGCGGCAGTCGAGGCGATAGCGCTCGAGCAGTGCGATCAACTCCGCAATCTCGCCTTGGAATCCGCCGATCCGGGGCGGCGATTCGCTACTGAGCCAGCAGCCTATGAAGGCGTCCCGCTCGATCAGCTCAAATAGCCCCCGCGCGAATGCTTCGCCCGTCCCGGCCGCACCCACGGCGGCGCCCGAGCTGATCGACTCGCGCCGGATACGAAGCGGATCGCGGCGTGCGGCGTTGACGTAGACCAATTGGCTGGGCAGCAAGACCTCGCGCCCCGATCCATGTTCGCGGGCGGGCGTCCACTCGAGCTCGGCGTCTCGGATCGCTCGCAGCTCGAAGTCTCGGTCCTTGCACTGGGCGGACGAGTAGCAGAAGAAGTCCGCGGGGTCGGTCTGATCCGCAAGATCACCGTAGCGTGCTCTGCGCGGTGGGTCGCTCGGCGGAAGAAACAGACCGAGCCTCTCATACGCTTCAGCCAGCGCCTTGGCTTTGGCAGTCAGCGGATCCGGGTCAAGACCTTGACCTACGAGCTCGGGCGATCCATCCCAGCTGCGGCCCTCGGGAATCCGGGCCTGGAAGCCAGCCAGCTTCGGCTCGTCGGTAAACGACAGCAAGGGCTGAGGCGTATCGGCCAAACCTATAGCGAGCAACCGATCGTAGGCTTCCTCGATCTTCATTTGGCTGGAAGCCTTGATTGGGCCAGGGCGAGGGATTCGTCTAGACCGCCGGGAAGCGACGGATCCAGACGAAAGCCCATCCGGCGGCAAGGGTCGCACACCGACGTAATCTCGCAGTAGGGGAGCCGACAGGAGACGGTCCCGAATTGCTCATAAACGATTCGGGTCATGTGATCGAACCAGTACCCCTTCACGAGAATCAAGTCGCCCAAGCGCGATTCCTGTTTGAGGAACGCCGCCAGATCATGCTGTTGCGCGAAAACGAGGACTTTTTCGGAAGGCGTGCCGGCCGCTAGCGCGGCCTTCTTGTAGCGCTCGGCATATGCACCCCAGAACAACAGCAGATCGGCAACCGGCGAAGCCCGCTTTGCCGTCTCCTCGGGCGCCGCTTCGCCGACTTGCGGCGCGTCCATGATGTGCCCCAGCACTAGAACCTTGCGCTCGGCGCGGGCTTGCTTCAGTACTTCCAGAGCTTCAACAAGTGTTGCGAATGACCCGTTGTATTCATCGCGAAGCAGGTCGGCGCCGGACGGAAGTCGCACTAGGCTCAGACGGCCGGGATGGGGTTCAACGCTCGCCAATCCCCGCTCGCAGTGCTCCCAACTCGCGCCCAAGGCGCGCGCCGCAGCGACAGCCGCCAGCACAGAAACCGCCCAATGACCGCCGACAAGCCGGGTCTGGAGCTGACGAATCTCGGAGCCTTCGGTCACGTCGAGGCGCAGGCGTTGGGGCCAGCGGGCCGTTGCGACGCTTCCCTTTACATCCGCGGCGTCGCCGAGGCCGAAGGTTCGGAGACGACAGTTACGGCCCGCGCCCATCGCCGAGACGCGCTCGTCGTCGGCGTTCAGCACGGCCAGGCCCGCTGCCCCCAAGGGCTCAAGCAGGAGAGCCTTTTCGAACGCGATCTGATCAAGCGACTCGAAGTTTTTCGCGTGTTGCCAGTTTATCTTCGTGATGACCGCGGCGTCGGGATTGAGCAGCCACGCTGAACGCCACATACGCCCTGGCTGGAGGATGCCGACCTCAGCGACGAGGAAGCGGTGCGACGGGCGGCCTCGCAACAAGAGCCGCGGCAGGCCATATCGGCCGTTGTTGCCTCCCGGCAAGGCGATCGTTGGGGCGACGTCCGAGAGGATCGCCGCTAGACAATTCTTCGCCGTCGTCTTGCCCACGCTGCCGGTGATCGCGATGACGGTCACGCGGCGAAGGACCGTTCGTCGCCAGATCGCCGCAAGCAAGACTAGAGGCAGATTGGCGACTGCGCGCAGCGCGCCCGATGTTCGGCTTAGCAGGGGTGCAATTCTCATTGCCGCTCGCACCAGGATGCATGATTGACGCCCAAAGGTCGAGAGCTGATGGCTGATCCGCGGCGGCGACCAATGCCGTTGATGCAGCCTCCGCTCCGCTGATGTGGGGCTTGGGCTTGAGACTGAGGGAGCTTGGGCCCTGGAATGGCCAGTTTCAGATCTAGAATCGTCTCCGCCGGGGTTTGGCTCGATTTGAGCGGCCCCCCGGCGAGGCGTGAAGGTTTTCGGGCCGCGTTGTCAACGGCCAGTTCTAAGAGAAGAGCGCCCGCCGCATCTCTCGAAGCTTCGAGATCCGCAAACGGGGTTCCGATCCGCCAGCCTCGCCGGCGACCCCTCTACCTTACTTCCGCGAAGATCTTCGCTGTTTCTCGCCCTCC